>Ga0172379_10003539_pt1 | contig 24674 bp, 11 predicted proteins | sample GrowelOW334metaG_FD_119756 | JGI IMG/M metagenome (GOLD analysis project Ga0172379, IMG submission 119756) | Groundwater microbial communities from an aquifer near a municipal landfill in Southern Ontario, Canada - Groundwater well OW334 metaG | ecosystem: Environmental > Aquatic > Deep...
ACAGACTTACTGGTGTATTCATATTACGGAGCCCTCCTTTGGGTTTTAGGCTTTCGTAATATACTGTTACGAACAAAGGAGCTCCACTTTCATCTTTTTTATTTTGTTAGGACAGATGTGGTTTTGCTCATACATTAACTATATTTGGAACAGATTGGATGCAGGAATATTTTCTAACCGGCTTCAGCAGCTATCAGATGTGGATGCTGTGCGTATGCGCGTTTATGGTGGGGATCAGCAAAACCGGCGTGCCCGGACTGGGCATCCTGGTAGTTTCGATGATGGCAATGTCGTTTCCCGCCAAAGCCTCAACCGGCTTGCTGCTGCTGATGCTTGGAGCGGCGGATATTTTCGCGGTCGCGTATTACCGCCGCCACGCGCACTGGCAACTGGTATTAAGACTGCTGCCCTGGGCGCTGGCCGGCATCGGTACCGGCTCCATCGTCCTGCGCTATCTCAACGACGACCAGTTGCGCCCGGTCATCGGTTTTATCATCCTGACGATGCTGGCGGTAAATTTCTGGCGCACACGCCACCCGGCGGACACCGCCGGGCTGCCTCATCACTGGCTGTTCGCCGCCGTAATGGGCTTCACCGCCGGGCTGACCACGCAAATCTCCAATGCGGCCGGTCCGGTCATGGCGATTTATCTGCTGGCAATGCAACTGCCGAAAAACGAATACATCGGCACCGGCGCCTGGTATTTCCTGATATTGAACTGGCTGAAAATCCCGCTTTTCGCGATTGACGGACGCATTACCATGTCGGCGGTGCGCGCCGATCTTGCCATGATTCCGATTCTGGCGCTGGGCGCTGGCATCGGCATCCTGATCCTGCACAAAATTCCCCAGAGATGGTTCGAAATCATGATCCAGATCTTAGCCCTGGCCGCCGCCCTGAGGCTCTGCTGGTACATTACCGACTTTTTCTGATCCGGTGCAAAGCAGACCATCGCCAAGAAGCTGAAAATCATAAACCCCCCGCTTTTATTTTCGAGCTTTTTTCAAATTTAGCCATAAAAGGCATTGACAAAATTCTACAATGCATTATAATAGTACTTGTAAATTCTAATATATGGAATTTGTAAATATGAATAATACGCTGCAAAATGGTTTCATGCTGCTGGAGTTTATGGCGGAAAGCGCCAATGAATGCTCGGTCAAGGAACTGGCGGAGCATTTCAAGCTGCCGAACAGTCACGTCTGCCGGTTGCTGAAAACACTGGCGGAAACCGGTTATGTACAGCAGATCCCCGGCTCGCGAAAATACCGCATCAGTTTGAAAATATTATGTCTTTCCAATGCCCGGCTGCTGAAATTAACATTGCGGCAGAAGGCCCGTCCTTACTTGCAAAAACTGGCGGTAAAACTGGGCAATCCGGTATATCTGAGCGCGCCGTTCAACGGGCTGTCCATCACCATTGACACATTCTTTCCGGAAAATACCGCCGGTGACGCCGGGATGGCGATCGGCGCGACACATCTGCCCAACTGTCACGCCTGCGGCAAGATCTGTGCCGCTTATCTGCCGGAAGCCGAAATTGACGGCTTTCTCGCTGGGATGAACTGGACCGCCCGTACTGTTCATACGATTACCTCGCCGGAGCGATTTAAACTTGAACTGACAAAAATCCGGCAGGAAAAAGTGGCCACTATCGTTTCAGAAAACCATTTAGGCGTTGGCGCCGTTGCCGCCCCGATTTTCAATGCCGCCGGTGAACTGGCGGGCGCGGTCGGCGCGGTGATGCCCGGCGAACGTTACTGGACGAATGAGTTATGGGAAAAGTTTAAAGCAGAAACCCGGAATACGGCGGAATCAATTTCGTTTGCCATCGGCTACCCGCTGCCGGAATGATCTTTAGAAATACGACGACGTATTATCGTTTTCATACTTAAAAAGTTGCAAGAGTAAACACCCAACAAGGAGTTGTACATGAACGCCGCAGAAGTCAAAAGTATCGCGAAGCAGTTTGGCGCCGATCTGGTCGGAATTGCGCCGATAGAACGTCTGGCGTATCTGCCGAAAGAACAAAACCCGCTGTCGATTTTCCCGCAGGCCAAGTCCGTGATTGTAATCGGCCGGCGTATTCTGCGCGGCTCGCTGCGCGGAATCGAAGAAGGCACTAACTTTGACGGCACCTATGGCGCGTTCGGTTTCCGTTATCTTGAAGATAACTTTCTGGCCAAAACCACTTATGATCTGACCTGCTGGATCGAAGCGCGGGGTTTTGAAGCCGTGCCGCTGTTTTCCTATGACCACGACGGCAGCACCCAGGCCGTGCCGGTGACTCCCGGCAAACCCGCACCTAATGTTTATCTTAAATGGCAATTGTCAGCCCATGCGGCCGGTCTCGGCGAAGTCGGTCTGGGCGGGTTCTTCCTGACCCCGGAATTCGGCCACCGTCAGCGCTTTGCCACACTCCTGACCGACGAAGAACTGGAAGCTGATCCGGTATTGCCCGCTAACTCCATTTGCAAAGACTGCCGTGCCTGTATTGATGCATGTCCGCTGAAAGCATATTCCGGTGCCACTCATAAGGAAGGAATTCCGGGCAGCGAATCCGGGGTTGCCGATTACGACGCCGCAGTATGTGCGAAATGCCAGAACGGCGCCTGGATACTGCCGGGACGGTTTGACCATGTCGACCGCTGTGCATCATCCTGCGGCCGCGAATGCCTGGTAGCCCTGGAGAAGAAGGGCGCATTGTCCAACAAATTCCAGAATGAATTCAGAAAGCGCAGTGTCTGGAAAAATGATGTTCCCGGACGCGCCAAGTAACATACAGGAGCGAAAATCATGAGTACACAACTGACATCACAGATGATCAAGGATCTGGCGAAAAAGGTCGGTACCGGCGGAGGCGGCGTGGATATCGTCGGCATCGCCAACATCGAACGTTTTGCCGAAGCTCCTGAACGCATGCATCCGAAGAACATCTTTCCGGATTGCAAGTCCGTAATCTCTATCGTCCAGCCGATTCCGCGAAGCACTTACCGCGGCATTACGGAAGGCACCCACTGGTCCAATTACACCTATTATTCGTACAACCGGCTGAATACGCTGTTCCGGCCGATGGTCACCTATGAACTGGCCAGGATGATCGAGGACTGCGGTTTTGAAGCGGTTCCGGTATTTCCCGGAGTCCCGGAAATGTATCCGAACAATCCTGAACCGGTAGCGCCGGGACGTCCGGTTCCGGATGTCAACATCAATGTGCGCATCGCCGGGGTCGCCTGCGGCCTGGGCGAGATCGGCTGGTCCAAAGTATTTATTCATCCCGTTTACGGTCCGCGAGTCCGGCTTGGAACCATCCTGACCGACGCGGTACTGGAACCAGATCCGCTGATCAAACCCAGAACGCTGTGCAAACACTGCATGAAATGCGTGCCGGATTGTCCGGGCAGCGCGATTCCCCGGAAAGGAGACCGGCCGAGCATCAAGATTCATATTGACGGTCAGGAATACGAGTGGGGCGACGTTCACATGGGCCGCTGCACCGCCACACATCACGGCATCAACTACAAAGCATCGCCGTTCCTCAAACGTTATTTCCCGGGATTCAACCTTGACGTAACCAAAACGGAGATGTCGGAGGAACTGGCGTATAGAATAACTTACACCATGGCGCAAGCCAACTGGTACCGTCAAAACCCGGAATTTCCCAGCAATGATTTGAATCCATTTTACAAGCAGATAATGAATCATGTCGGTTATTTTGCGGTTTGCGGAGCCAAAGGCTGCATCCGTGCCTGCATGGAATTCCAGGAAAAAGCCAAAAACATCGAGCAGCATTCATTCAAGACGCCGGTGTTTCCCGGACCAAAATGGGAACTGCCGCCGCCTGAAGCCGATGAAACCGGCGGGATTGTCGAAAAGAAGAAACTGAAAGAACTTTTTCAGGACCCGGATCTGGACGCCGGCTGCTGGAAATAATATGCAATAAAAAAACTGCCGGACAGTGCTCAGTAATGAACCTGTCCGGCATTATTTTTTTGACTAGAACTCTAATCAGTCAGCGAAAGCGGCGCGGATTTTTTCAACGCATTGTTTCAGCGCGGGAACCGGATTACTCGCATCACCTTCATATTCCAGGGTGACATAACCATCGAAGTTAATTGACTTGAGGAAATCCGCCAATTCCTTCAGTTTCAGATTCCCGGTGCCGACCACCACGTCTTCGGGGTTTCCGGCGCGGTCGAAGATAAAATCCTTTATATGCAGGCCGTAAAGCCGTTTCTGGTACTTGCGGGCGATTTCCACCGGATCAAAGCCGCTGTCAAGCATCCAGGCGGTATCGAGGCACAACCCGACGCGGTCGCTGCTTTTCGCCAGCAATTCTTCGATAGCCCAGGGCGCACCCAGCCGGTGATGCCTGCCGTGGTTATGCAGCGCCAGTTTTTTGCCGCACTCTGCGGCCAGTTTTTCGGCGACAGCCAGCCCGGCGTCATCCTTGAAATCAGCGGACAGCGTCTGGAATCCGGCAAGCCTGGCGATCTCAAATGCCGGAATAGCCTGCGCTTCATCCGAGCTGAAACCATGTACCCCGAATGCGGAAATCGTGATTCCGGCTGCACGGTAGGCATCCAGCGTCGGCACCGGATCGTTCATATCGATATGCACGCCGCAGAGTTCCAGATGATTCACGCCGCATTCGCGCAAGGCGGCGATCAGTCGGGGAGCTTGTTTGAACTCCCGGAAACACCAGCTTTGGATAGCCAGACGTGAAACTATTTCTTTGCCTGTAGACATAATTCTTTTCCTTTATTAAATTTTTGTCCAGTCGAAAATTACGGTAGTATATTCCTCCTTGCGGTACATCAGGCCTTGATATACGTCCTGACATTCCGCCGGATTCACCAGATGGGTCAGTAACGGCTTGACTTTGAGTTTGCCGGATTGAATCAGATCTTTCAAAATATTGCAGTTTCTGGTCAGGCTGTGCTTGCTGCCGCGTTCCGGACGGGTCGGGTAACGCCATTCCAGCGCGCCTTTCACCGTTACACAACCATGATCCCATAAATGAGAGTAGTTCAGGAATTTTGTCAGATCGCACTGATATTCGCCGCGCGGCGACCCGAGCAGCACCAGTTCGCTGCGCGGTCCGCCGAGTTTTGGAGCCTGTGCCGCCACCGCCGGTACGCCGGTAGCCTCGACAATAATGTTTGCTTTAACCCCGCCGGTCAGCGCCAGCAGTTGTTCCAGCACGTCGCCTTTGGCCGGATTGATGGTTTCGGCAATTCCGCAGGCACGGGCCTGTTCCAGCCGGTGTTCCGCCAGATCAATGCCGATGACCCTTGCTCCGGCCAGTTGGCAGAGCTGCGCCGCCAGATTGCCGATCGCGCCCATGCCGTACACTGCGACGATATCGCCAAGTTCCGGCGGGGAAACCCGAAGCGCGGTGATGGCTACCGCCGCCAGCCGGATAAACAGCAGCTCAGGCAGATTGCCGGATGCCGGCAGTTTAACTGTAACATTGTAGTCTGAAGTTAAATCTACCGAAGACAATTCGCGGTGCGGGGTGTATGCCAGAACGGTCTCGCCAATTTCATAGCCGGTTACGCCTGCCCCCAGTGCGGTTATCCGTCCGACGCCCGCGTAACCCAGATTAAACGGCAGCGGCGCCCAGCTTTCCAGTCCCTGATAAATTGCCAGCTCGGTTCCCGGGCTGACCAGAGAATAGAGCGTTTTGATTTGAAGATGATTCGCGGCCGGAGGCTGTTGCGGGCTGTCCAGCAGTCTGGCCTGCAACGGTTCAGTGATAACTATGGCTTTACTGTTCATTTCGTTCTCCTTGTAATAAGCCTGATTTAAAATATATTATAACTTTAAGCCGTAAAATGTCTTTAGCTGAAATTATCAAAATTTGTCTGAAATTATGATTTTAAATGAATTATCGCCGTATGTGCGGAATTTGACAATAAATGTCTCACGCGGACTTACGCCAGCCTATATTGATCCGGAACACGTCTTCACTTACCTGAAATCCGGTCACGGTTATTTTATTATGGCGGATATGCAGTACGCCGTCCAGCCGGGCGATCTGATAATTATACCGCCATATCTTTTGCACATTATTAACTGCTGCAAAGGTGAGCCGCTAATCCAGTATGTCATTCATTTCGATTTGCAGTTTGACTCGGAAAAACAGGGCAAACTGCTGCTTGAGGAAGGGATGAATTATACTGGTTATTGCGAGTTGCACGGCAATTTTTTTGCGGACTTCCCGGCAGTGGTCAATGTTCCGATACCTGAACGCCATCGTGTGGAGGAGATTTTCCGGCAAATGAGCGACGAGTTAAAACTCCGGCCTCCGTATTGGGAATTGACGCTGAAGGCGGGGATGCTGGAACTGCTCAATATTTTTTTCCGGAGCAGCAAACAGAACAGCACCGCACCGCGACGGGCCGGCTGTAAAAACTGGCACAATCTGGAACGGGCGCTGCAATACATCCAGGCCCACTATCGCGAACCGCTGGACCTTGCGGCGGTGAGCAGAGAAGCCGGACTGTCGCTTAACTACCTCTGCCGAGTGTTCAAGGACTATACGCACACCTCAATTCACCAGTATATCAACACGGTGCGCCTGGTCGAAGCCAAGCGCCGCATCGCCACAGGCGAATCCAGTTTTAAAGTTATTGCCGCGGAATGCGGGTTCTCAAGCGTACATCTGTTCAGCCGGATTTTTAAGGCCATTTCCGGACAGACCCCGTCGGAATACCGGGACAAGATCCAGGCTGCAGGCAAGCACTAAAAAAAGATACTTCAGGTTGTGCCTGAAGTATCTTTATCTTTACCTTGGCTTGCTTTCAAGCAGGGATCAGACTATTTCCTGATCTGCTTTTTTCCAGCCGGGCAAGTTCTCAGACATGGCTCAAGAATGCAGGTACGGGATTTCATAATCGGGTCTTTCTGACTGCATCCTTCGGCAAGCTGCTCAATCGTGATTTCACCTTCAGGAATCTTCGGATTGGTGATGCTGCCGATGATTGCCGGGCCTTCGTCAGGATGCAGACTGTAGCGTTTTGCCCAGTCGCAGCGATAACGCGGAATAACCGGGTAATCAACCGCAACACCGGCTACATCCAGCTTGACGCTCTTACCCTTGATTGCTGTCATCGGACATGCCTCCGCACAAATTTTACATTTGTGGCAGACTCCGGCCGGTTTTGACGGCTGATCGTAAGGTATTTCGGCATCGGTGACAATACAGATCCGCCGTTGATGCGGGCCGTGTTCAGGCGTCAGGAGCGCGCCGCTGGTACCGATTTCGCCGATTCCGGCGGCAACCGCTTCCAGTGCGCCGCAGCGCATATCCGGCAACGGTCCGCGCGGGGAATCGGTGTAGGAGCCGACACCCAGCAGATTCTGCGTGATCATTGACTTGTAACCCATTTTGTCCAGATAAGTTGCCAGCTCAAAAGCCGCGAAAATCAGTTCATGCGCAGTCTGGAATTGATGGTAGTTGTAACAGCCGATCTGCTGGCTTTTCTTCAATCCGGCATTACGGATAAGTTCATCCGGATAGTGCATGCCCAGCACGATAACAGATTTGGCGCCTTTGACAAAGTCTGACGGTTTGCGGATCTTCAAGTCCTCGTCAATAATTTTCGGGATGTATTTGCCATGATAACTCAATATTTTATTGTCGTCAATGATTCTCTTGCGCAATTCTACGGGGTCTACGAATTTTTTCAACTGGTCGGCAACCGGATTCAACGCTTTGGCCGGGGTCGCGCCAAACATGCTGACCAGATTGTTTTCAGCCATGATTTCCAGTTTCCGGCGCAACGCCTTGCCGGAAAGCTTTTTCGGAGTATCCTTTTCCAGTTTTTCTGAAAGCCGGTTTGATGAATCGACCGGTGCACTGGTCGTGATTACACCGATCATTTGATTAGTGCCGAATTCCGGAGTGACAAACACCCCTTTTTCGATTTTGCCGAGATCGGTCATCGCCGCCAGTTCATCGCTGAGATTGGGGTTATACGGATTGCCGGTATTGGAAACCGCGCTGTATCCGTAGTCCTCAATCATCCTGGACAGCCGTATCAGGTTGCGGTGCATTTTCTGGTGTGCCGCGAAATCATAGGCCTGCTGGCATTTCTGGACAAGCTCAGGATTCCTGGTTTCCGGCGGGACCTGGAAAGCGAACGCAAACACAGTCTTGACGCCGGGCGCTTCCTGTACCGCCAGCTTGCCGGCTTTCGTGTTTGCCTTCAGCGGGGCAACCGCAACCAGGTCAATGCCCAGCGCCACGGCGCGGGCGGTGATGTCATCGCGCATTTTGCGCAAGGTCGGCATGGAATCCGGATAACGCTGATTGATGCGGTTCTGGGCGATCATCCTGCCGTCGCGGCCGAAACTCGGCTTGTCAGTGCGTAAGTGCGGCGGGATACATACTTTCTGACATACGCCGCGTTCATGTCCGCGGATACCCTTGGAATGCATCTCGTTTAAAATGACTTTCTCGTCGATGTGTTCGCCGGTTTTCAGGGTATTGGAATTGAGGTCGAGATTGAAGTGCTCCGCCCAGGCGCAGCGCCAGATGTTCTTATTGGCATATTTGAACGTTTTGCCGCCGATTTCAACTACATGGGGCTGTTTGGAATTAAAGTCTGTCTTCATGGCGCGTGAAGGACAATGTTTGATGCATTCGCCGCACATATCACAAAGCGGAGGACCGTCATACATCGGGGTCGGCACCAGTTCGGCATCGGTGACAATTGAGATAAAACGGCAGCGGCTGCCGAATTCAGGGGTTATGGCCAGACCTGACCAGCCGATTTCGCCCAGGCCGGCGGCGACAGCGGCATGCATATGCGAAAGATCGGGCGCGAACAGACTGGGAATGCCTTCAAATTCACGGTAACGCCAGATGTTGGAGCTGACGACCGCAATCGCCTGATGCCCCTGGTCGTTCAGCATCCTTACAGTGCGGTATCCGACACGGTCAAGCAGCGAGTTCTGATCCATCCAGCCGCCCGGACTGTGATCCTGCCGCTCCGGTTCGCCGCCCATTTCGGCCCAGGTGTCGGTAATATGAATGGCTGCGACTATGACTGTTTTCGATTCCGGCAGGATTGCCTGAGGACTTAAAAGATAGGGTGCGTTCTTCCAGCGGTCCACCGGTCCGAAGCCGACCAGATCCATTCCGTAATTCAACATTTCCGCTTTAACTTTTTCGGTCAATACCCTGTTCATTTTTCTTCTCCATTTTTTTGGAAGCATTTAACAGTAATACTTTATTCATTTTCCATATTGTAGAAAATTAATTGTTCAATATGCTGAATATAATACTAATTCTTGCTTAAAATGTCAACAGAGACCGTTAAAATATATTACAAAATTCCATAATATGGAAATATGCGGATATTTTGCATCAAACATTTCGATTTATATTTCTGAAATCTCCGCAGCGGCGCGATGCAGGGCGGAAAGAATTTTATCCCTGGACTGCTGATCACATCTGAATGCAGGGGAATAGCAGCCGACGGCGCCGAGCATCTGCCCCCGGCGGTCATTCACCGGCAAGGCAAAGGCGCTGATGCCGCGGGTATCGGGTAAAAGCAGACATTGCCGTTCCTTTCTGATCTTCTCCATATCCCGTTCAAATCCCGGCCATAGTTTATCCGGCGGACCATAGTTCTTCAAAATCAGCCGGTAATCATCCGGTCCGGCAAACGCCGCCAGTATTCTGCCGGTGGGCTGCTCATAAATGCTGGCGGCATCCACGACTTGCTGGTCGATTCGAATGGCCTGGAGTACCGGTTCGGTACGAATCAGCACAACGCGCTTCCCGCCGTGTAAAGTGACAAAGACCATGGCTTCGTTGATTTCGGTGGTATAGCGTTCCAGCATCGCGGACAGTTTTTCCTTGAATTTATTATTTTCAACCTGATTCAGCAGGCCGATGCGGCGGCTCTTGGGACCGGCAATGTAACGGCCGGCGGAATTCTGAGCGACATAGCCGCATACGGACATGGTTTTCAGCAGGTTATGCGCAGTGTTGGCCGGCAGGCCCAGTCGGCTGGAGAGAACATTCAACTCGATCCCGCGCATTTCCGGATCGTCGAAAACCAGCAGCGAAAACAAATCCAGCGCTTTTTTAACAGATTTTACCGGAACATCAGACATAATCTTTCCTGTGGTTTGGACGTATTTGAACTATTGAAAAAATAGGTTTGAAAGTCGATGAAGTCAATCCTGCACCTTACAGAAATACAGGATTTCTTTATTTCAGGATAACATTTCTCAGTTTCTTAAATTTAAAATTATATTTACTCTTTTTTACGGTTTTTTGAATTAGGGTATTGACAAATCCGCCGGAATCTGTTATCCTATTAAACAGGAATTGTATATATTTGTACACCGCTTAAAATACGAGTCCATAAAGAAATGCAAAAATGTCTATAAAGCCTGATAATAAGTTGAATTTAATAATTTCTAAAACCCGAAAGCAAGGAGGCTCCAAAATGAAAAAACGTTGGCAACAAGGCAATTTTACGCTCATTGAACTCCTCGTGGTGATCGCGATCATCGCGATTTTGGCCTCCATGCTGCTTCCGGCGCTGAACAAAGCCAGAGAGGTGGGGAAAAGCATCAGTTGCAAAAACAATTTCAAACAGCTTGGACTGGCGATGTATAATTATCTCTCCAATAACGCGGACATGTTCGTTCCGAATTGCTATTATGATGCCGGCGGTAACGAGATTGGACCTTATTGGACGGGCGCGTTTGCCCAAACACGACTCGTCACTAAAAAGCAGTTGACCTGTCCGTCCAGAACGCGCCTGATCGGAAGCAATGACTATTATCAGGCATTCTGGAACAATTCAAGTTCAAGCATCAACAATCCGTCCTCGGCGGACTGGACGATTTGTGATTACGGATTCAATTCCATGTTTCTATCCGCTCTCGCGCCTCCAGTCAGAAACAAGCCGGCGGTGCGGCTGTCGATGTGCCGCGCCGCGTCTAGAACCGTGATGTTTGTCGAAAGCGCCAGGCAGAACCGCGTGGCCGGCGATATGAACCCGGCCGGCTACTACAAAGTCAACAACTCTTACTCGCCTATAGGAAACGGCCCGATTATGTGGCCGGCACACCAGGGGAATTCCGAATGCAATGCCGTTTTTGTCGATGGTCATGTGGTAGGCGCGCGGTCGTCAGGCAATACCAAAGGTGAAGCGGCGGCAATGGCGCTGTATAACACTCCCGGCTGTCCGCTTTACGGCCCGTATGTGGACACCGCCACTTACCGGAACGAGAACAGCATGTGGGTCAGACATGACGGATTATACTATTATTAACAGATTGTGATGGACTTTCCATATTGGATTCAGTCAGTTTTAGAATTCAGTTTATCAGGCCTCAATCTTTTTACTTTCGTTAAAGGCTGAGGCCTTATCTTTTTACTGTTTTTTGAATTTAGGTATTGACAAATCCAATGCAATCAGTTATCCTATTAATAACGAATTGTACATATTTGTATACTGCATAAAAAAAGCGATGAATCTCAGAAGCGAGGAGGCATTAAAATGAAAAAAAATCGGCAACAAGGTAATTTCACACTCATCGAACTCCTGGTTGTGATCGCGATCATCGCGATTTTGGCCGCGATGCTGCTTCCTGCATTAAGTAAAGCCAGAGGAACAGCCAGACAGGCGGCCTGTCAGAGCAATCTGAAACAACTTGGAACCGCGCTTGGCATGTATATCAATGACAACCTCGAATGGATCCCGGCCGGGCTGACCGCCGGCGGCAACAATCAGCCGGAAGTTCTGCTCATTACATATACAAACAGTCCGAACGTTATCGGGGCGCGCGGCACCTGGGGGCAAGGCAAGCAACCTAAAGGCATGGTCTTTCTGTGCCCTAGCGACACTTTGCAGGATCAGGCATCACCATCAACGTTCATGGGGTGGAACTACTCTTATGCGGCAAATATCTTCATCAACGACTGGTCACAGCGCGGCAAAGCCGGCACCCGTCCGAAAGGAACACAATACACATCCACCTGGAAGATGTCTGAATTCAGGAAACCCGACCAGTGCGCATATTTGACCGACTCCGGGGCCAGTTCCGCGGCTAATTTCGGGACAGTCAAATGTCCTTTAGTTTATGTTCTCTACGGCAGTGCGGCTCATCCGTCATCCTGGATGACCGGTTATGACCGCCATAACAAAGGCGTGAACTTCCTGTTTGCCAGCGGACGGGTTGGTTATATGCCGGTAAAGAGCCTTTACAGTCTGCCGATGTGCAATACCGCGGAAGGTAAACTGTTCTGGCAGCCGGACGACAGGATATAATGTTAAGTCAGCGTCCATGGTTGCAATGAATCTTATAAGATTCATTGCAACCATGGACGCTGACTTAACATTATATCCTGTCGTCCGGCTGCCAGAACAGTTTACCTTCCGCGGTATTGCACATCGGCAGACTGTAAAGGCTCTTTACCGGCATATAACCAACCCGTCCGCTGGCAAACAGGAAGTTCACGCCTTTGTTATGGCGGTCATAACCGGTCATCCAGGATGACGGATGAGCCGCACTGCCGTAGAGAACATAAACTAAAGGACATTTGACTGTCCCGAAATTAGCCGCGGAACTGGCCCCGGAGTCGGTCAAATATGCGCACTGGTCGGGTTTCCTGAATTCAGACATCTTCCAGGTGGATGTGTATTGTGTTCCTTTCGGACGGGTGCCGGCTTTGCCGCGCTGTGACCAGTCGTTGATGAAGATATTTGCCGCATAAGAGTAGTTCCACCCCATGAACGTTGATGGTGATGCCTGATCCTGCAAAGTGTCGCTAGGGCACAGAAAGACCATGCCTTTAGGTTGCTTGCCTTGCCCCCAGGTGCCGCGCGCCCCGATAACGTTCGGACTGTTTGTATATGTAATGAGCAGAACTTCCGGCTGATTGTTGCCGCCGGCGGTCAGCCCGGCCGGGATCCATTCGAGGTTGTCATTGATATACATGCCAAGCGCGGTTCCAAGTTGTTTCAGATTGCTCTGACAGGCCGCCTGTCTGGCTGTTCCTCTGGCTTTACTTAATGCAGGAAGCAGCATCGCGGCCAAAATCGCGATGATCGCGATCACAACCAGGAGTTCGATGAGTGTGAAATTACCTTGTTGCCGATTTTTTTTCATTTTAATGCCTCCTCGCTTCTGAGATTCATCGCTTTTTTTATGCAGTATACAAATATGTACAATTCGTTATTAATAGGATAACTGATTGCATTGGATTTGTCAATACCTAAATTCAAAAAACAGTAAAAAGATAAGGCCTCAGCCTTTAACGAAAGTAAAAAGATTGAGGCCTGATAAACTGAATTCTAAAACTGACTGAATCCAATATGGAAAGTCCATCACAATCTGTTAATAATAGTATAATCCGTCATGTCTGACCCACATGCTGTTCTCGTTCCGGTAAGTGGCGGTGTCCACATACGGGCCGTAAAGCGGACAGCCGGGAGTGTTATACAGCGCCATTGCCGCCGCTTCACCTTTGGTATTGCCTGACGACCGCGCGCCTACCACATGACCATCGACAAAAACGGCATTGCATTCGGAATTCCCCTGGTGTGCCGGCCACATAATCGGGCCGTTTCCTATAGGCGAGTAAGAGTTGTTGACTTTGTAGTAGCCGGCCGGGTTCATATCGCCGGCCACGCGGTTCTGCCTGGCGCTTTCGACAAACATCACGGTTCTAGACGCGGCGCGGCACATCGACAGCCGCACCGCCGGCTTGTTTCTGACTGGAGGCGCGAGAGCGGATAGAAACATGGAATTGAATCCGTAATCACAAATCGTCCAGTCCGCCGAGGACGGATTGTTGATGCTTGAACTTGAATTGTTCCAGAATGCCTGATAATAGTCATTGCTTCCGATCAGGCGCGTTCTGGACGGACAGGTCAACTGCTTTTTAGTGACGAGTCGTGTTTGGGCAAACGCGCCCGTCCAATAAGGTCCAATCTCGTTACCGCCGGCATCATAATAGCAATTCGGAACGAACATGTCCGCGTTATTGGAGAGATAATTATACATCGCCAGTCCAAGCTGTTTGAAATTGTTTTTGCAACTGATGCTTTTCCCCACCTCTCTGGCTTTGTTCAGCGCCGGAAGCAGCATGGAGGCCAAAATCGCGATGATCGCGATCACCACGAGGAGTTCAATGAGCGTAAAATTGCCTTGTTGCCAACGTTTTTTCATTTTGGAGCCTCCTTGCTTTCGGGTTTTAGAAATTATTAAATTCAACTTATTATCAGGCTTTATAGACATTTTTGCATTTCTTTATGGACTCGTATTTTAAGCGGTGTACAAATATATACAATTCCTGTTTAATAGGATAACAGATTCCGGCGGATTTGTCAATACCCTAATTCAAAAAACCGTAAAAAAGAGTAAATATAATTTTAAATTTAAGAAACTGAGAAATGTTATCCTGAAATAAAGAAATCCTGTATTTCTGTAAGGTGCAGGATTGACTTCATCGACTTTCAAACCTATTTTTTCAATAGTTCAAATACGTCCAAACCACAGGAAAGATTATGTCTGATGTTCCGGTAAAATCTGTTAAAAAAGCGCTGGATTTGTTTTCGCTGCTGGTTTTCGACGATCCGGAAATGCGCGGGATCGAGTTGAATGTTCTCTCCAGCCGACTGGGCCTGCCGGCCAACACTGCGCATAACCTGCTGAAAACCATGTCCGTATGCGGCTATGTCGCTCAGAATTCCGCCGGCCGTTACATTGCCGGTCCCAAGAGCCGCCGCATCGGCCTGCTGAATCAGGTTGAAAATAATAAATTCAAGGAAAAACTGTCCGCGATGCTGGAACGCTATACCACCGAAATCAACGAAGCCATGGTCTTTGTCACTTTACACGGCGGGAAGCGCGTTGTGCTGATTCGTACCGAACCGGTACTCCAGGCCATTCGAATCGACCAGCAAGTCGTGGATGCCGCCAGCATTTATGAGCAGCCCACCGGCAGAATACTGGCGGCGTTTGCCGGACCGGATGATTACCGGCTGATTTTGAAGAACTATGGTCCGCCGGATAAACTATGGCCGGGATTTGAACGGGATATGGAGAAGATCAGAAAGGAACGGCAATGTCTGCTTTTACCCGATACCCGCGGCATCAGCGCCTTTGCCTTGCCGGTGAATGACCGCCGGGGGCAGATGCTCGGCGCCGTCGGCTGCTATTCCCCTGCATTCAGATGTGATCAGCAGTCCAGGGATAAAATTCTTTCCGCCCTGCATCGCGCCGCTGCGGAGATTTCAGAAATATAAATCGAAATGTTTGATGCAAAATATCCGCATATTTCCATATTATGGAATTTTGTAATATATTTTAACGGTCTCTGTTGACATTTTAAGCAAGAATTAGTATTATATTCAGCATATTGAACAATTAATTTTCTACAATATGGAAAATGAATAAAGTATTACTGTTAAATGCTTCCAAAAAAATGGAGAAGAAAAATGAACAGGGTATTGACCGAAAAAGTTAAAGCGGAAATGTTGAATTACGGAATGGATCTGGTCGGCTTCGGACCGGTGGACCGCTGGAAGAACGCACCCTATCTTTTAAGTCCTCAGGCAATCCTGCCGGAATCGAAAACAGTCATAGTCGCAGCCATTCATATTACCGACACCTGGGCCGAAATGGGCGGCGAACCGGAGCGGCAGGATCACAGTCCGGGCGGCTGGATGGATCAGAACTCGCTGCTTGACCGTGTCGGATACCGCACTGTAAGGATGCTGAACGACCAGGGGCATCAGGCGATTGCGGTCGTCAGCTCCAACATCTGGCGTTACCGTGAATTTGAAGGCATTCCCAGTCTGTTCGCGCCCGATCTTTCGCATATGCATGCCGCTGTCGCCGCCGGCCTGGGCGAAATCGGCTGGTCAGGTCTGGCCATAACCCCTGAATTCGGCAGCCGCTGCCGTTTTATCTCAATTGTCACCGATGCCGAACTGGTGCCGACCCCGATGTATGACGGTCCTCCGCTTTGTGATATGTGCGGCGAATGCATCAAACATTGTCCTTCACGCGCCATGAAGACAGACTTTAATTCCAAACAGCCCCATGTAGTTGAAATCGGCGGCAAAACGTTCAAATATGCCAATAAGAACATCTGGCGCTGCGCCTGGGCGGAGCACTTCAATCTCGACCTCAATTCCAATACCCTGAAAACCGGCGAACACATCGACGAGAAAGTCATTTTAAACGAGATGCATTCCAAGGGTATCCGCGGACATGAACGCGGCGTATGTCAGAAAGTATGTATCCCGCCGCACTTACGCACTGACAAGCCGAGTTTCGGCCGCGACGGCAGGATGATCGCCCAGAACCGCATCAATCAGCGTTATCCGGATTCCATGCCGACCTTGCGCAAAATGCGCGATGACATCACCGCCCGCGCCGTGGCGCTGGGCATTGACCTGGTTGCGGTTGCCCCGCTGAAGGCAAACACGAAAGCCGGCAAGCTGGCGGTACAGGAAGCGCCCGGCGTCAAGACTGTGTTTGCGTTCGCTTTCCAGGTCCCGCCGGAAACCAGGAATCCTGAGCTTGTCCAGAAATGCCAGCAGGCCTATGATTTCGCGGCACACCAGAAAATGCACCGCAACCTGATACGGCTGTCCAGGATGATTGAGGACTACGGATACAGCGCGGTTTCCAATACCGGCAATCCGTATAACCCCAATCTCAGCGATGAACTGGCGGCGATGACCGATCTCGGCAAAATCGAAAAAGGGGTGTTTGTCACTCCGGAATTCGGCACTAATCAAATGATCGGTGTAATCACGACCAGTGCACCGGTCGATTCATCAAACCGGCTTTCAGAAAAACTGGAAAAGGATACTCCGAAAAAGCTTTCCGGCAAGGCGTTGCGCCGGAAACTGGAAATCATGGCTGAAAACAATCTGGTCAGCATGTTTGGCGCGACCCCGGCCAAAGCGTTGAATCCGGTTGCCGACCAGTTGAAAAAATTCGTAGACCCCGTAGAATTGCGCAAGAGAATCATTGACGACAATAAAATATTGAGTTATCATGGCAAATACATCCCGAAAATTATTGACGAGGACTTGAAGATCCGCAAACCGTCAGACTTTGTCAAAGGCGCCAAATCTGTTATCGTGCTGGGCATGCACTATCCGGATGAACTTATCCGTAATGCCGGATTGAAGAAAAGCCAGCAGATCGGCTGTTACAACTACCATCAATTCCAGACTGCGCATGAACTGATTTTCGCGGCTTTTGAGCTGGCAACTTATCTGGACAAAATGGGTTACAAGTCAATGATCACGCAGAATCTGCTGGGTGTCGGCTCCTACACCGATTCCCCGCGCGGACCGTTGCCGGATATGCGCTGCGGCGCACTGGAAGCGGTTGCCGCCGGAATCGGCGAAATCGGTACCAGCGGCGCGCTCCTGACGCCTGAACACGGCCCGCATCAACGGCGGATCTGTATTGTCACCGATGCCGAAATACCTTACGATCAGCCGTCAAAACCGGCCGGAGTCTGCCACAAATGTAAAATTTGTGCGGAGGCATGTCCGATGACAGCAATCAAGGGTAAGAGCGTCAAGCTGGATGTAGCCGGTGTTGCGGTTGATTACCCGGTTATTCCGCGTTATCGCTGCGACTGGGCAAAACGCTACAGTCTGCATCCTGACGAAGGCCCGGCAATCATCGGCAGCATCACCAATCCGAAGATTCCTGAAGGTGAAATCACGATTGAGCAGCTTGCCGAAGGATGCAGTCAGAAAGACCCGATTATGAAATCCCGTACCTGCATTCTTGAGCCATGTCTGAGAACTTGCCCGGCTGGAAAAAAGCAGATCAGGAAATAGTCTGATCCCTGCTTGAAAGCAAGCCAAGGTAAAGATAAAGATACTTCAGGCACAACCTGAAGTATCTTTTTTTAGTGCTTGCCTGCAGCCTGGATCTTGTCCCGGTATTCCGACGGGGTCTGTCCGGAAATGGCCTTAAAAATCCGGCTGAACAGATGTACGCTTGAGAACCCGCATTCCGCGGCAATAACTTTAAAACTGGATTCGCCTGTGGCGATGCGGCGCTTGGCTTCGACCAGGCGCACCGTGTTGATATACTGGTGAATTGAGGTGTGCGTATAGTCCTTGAACACTCGGCAGAGGTAGTTAAGCGACAGTCCGGCTTCTCTGCTCACCGCCGCAAGGTCCAGCGGTTCGCGATAGTGGGCCTGGATGTATTGCAGCGCCCGTTCCAGATTGTGCCAGTTTTTACAGCCGGCCCGTCGCGGTGCGGTGCTGTTCTGTTTGCTGCTCCGGAAAAAAATATTGAGCAGTTCCAGCATCCCCGCCTTCAGCGTCAATTCCCAATACGGAGGCCGGAGTTTTAACTCGTCGCTCATTTGCCGGAAAATCTCCTCCACACGATGGCGTTCAGGTATCGGAACATTGACCACTGCCGGGAAGTCCGCAAAAAAATTGCCGTGCAACTCGCAATAACCAGTATAATTCATCCCTTCCTCAAGCAGCAGTTTGCCCTGTTTTTCCGAGTCAAACTGCAAATCGAAATGAATGACATACTGGATTAGCGGCTCACCTTTGCAGCAGTTAATAATGTGCAAAAGATATGGCGGTATAATTATCAGATCGCCCGGCTGGACGGCGTACTGCATATCCGCCATAATAAAATAACCGTGACCGGATTTCAGGTAAGTGAAGACGTGTTCCGGATCAATATAGGCTGGCGTAAGTCCGCGTGAGACATTTATTGTCAAATTCCGCACATACGGCGATAATTCATTTAAAATCATAATTTCAGACAAATTTTGATAATTTCAGCTAAAGACATTTTACGGCTTAAAGTTATAATATATTTTAAATCAGGCTTATTACAAGGAGAACGAAATGAACAGTAAAGCCATAGTTATCACTGAACCGTTGCAGGCCAGACTGCTGGACAGCCCGCAACAGCCTCCGGCCGCGAATCATCTTCAAATCAAAACGCTCTATTCTCTGGTCAGCCCGGGAACCGAGCTGGCAATTTATCAGGGACTGGAAAGCTGGGCGCCGCTGCCGTTTAATCTGGGTTACGCGGGCGTCGGACGGATAACCGCACTGGGGGCAGGCGTAACCGGCTATGAAATTGGCGAGACCGTTCTGGCATACACCCCGCACCGCGAATTGTCTTCGGTAGATTTAACTTCAGACTACAATGTTACAGTTAAACTGCCGGCATCCGGCAATCTGCCTGAGCTGCTGTTTATCCGGCTGGCGGCGGTAGCCATCACCGCGCTTCGGGTTTCCCCGCCGGAACTTGGCGATATCGTCGCAGTGTACGGCATGGGCGCGATCGGCAATCTGGCGGCGCAGCTCTGCCAACTGGCCGGAGCAAGGGTCATCGGCATTGATCTGGCGGAACACCGGCTGGAACAGGCCCGTGCCTGCGGAATTGCCGAAACCATCAATCCGGCCAAAGGCGACGTGCTGGAACAACTGCTGGCGCTGACCGGCGGGGTTAAAGCAAACATTATTGTCGAGGCTACCGGCGTACCGGCGGTGGCGGCACAGGCTCCAAAACTCGGCGGACCGCGCAGCGAACTGGTGCTGCTCGGGTCGCCGCGCGGCGAATATCAGTGCGATCTGACAAAATTCCTGAACTACTCTCATTTATGGGATCATGGTTGTGTAACGGTGAAAGGCGCGCTGGAATGGCGTTACCCGACCCGTCCGGAACGCGGCAGCAAGCACAGCCTGACCAGAAACTGCAATATTTTGAAAGATCTGATTCAATCCGGCAAACTCAAAGTCAAGCCGTTACTGACCCATCTGGTGAATCCGGCGGAATGTCAGGACGTATATCAAGGCCTGATGTACCGCAAGGAGGAATATACTACCGTAATTTTCGACTGGACAAAAATTTAATAAAGGAAAAGAATTATGTCTACAGGCAAAGAAATAGTTTCACGTCTGGCTATCCAAAGCTGGTGTTTCCGGGAGTTCAAACAAGCTCCCCGACTGATCGCCGCCTTGCGCGAATGCGGCGTGAATCATCTGGAACTCTGCGGCGTGCATATCGATATGAACGATCCGGTGCCGACGCTGGATGCCTACCGTGCAGCCGGAATCACGATTTCCGCATTCGGGGTACATGGTTTCAGCTCGGATGAAGCGCAGGCTATTCCGGCATTTGAGATCGCCAGGCTTGCCGGATTCCAGACGCTGTCCGCTGATTTCAAGGATGACGCCGGGCTGGCTGTCGCCGAAAAACTGGCCGCAGAGTGCGGCAAAAAACTGGCGCTGCATAACCACGGCAGGCATCACCGGCTGGGTGCGCCCTGGGCTATCGAAGAATTGCTGGCGAAAAGCAGCGACCGCGTCGGGTTGTGCCTCGATACCGCCTGGATGCTTGACAGCGGCTTTGATCCGGTGGAAATCGCCCGCAAGTACCAGAAACGGCTTTACGGCCTGCATATAAAGGATTTTATCTTCGACCGCGCCGGAAACCCCGAAGACGTGGTGGTCGGCACCGGGAATCTGAAACTGAAGGAATTGGCGGATTTCCTCAAGTCAATTAACTTCGATGGTTATGTCACCCTGGAATATGAAGGTGATGCGAGTAATCCGGTTCCCGCGCTGAAACAATGCGTTGAAAAAATCCGCGCCGCTTTCGCTGACTGATTAGAGTTCTAGTCAAAAAAATAATGCCGGACAGGTTCATTACTGAGCACTGTCCGGCAGTTTTTTTATTGCATATTATTTCCAGCAGCCGGCGTCCAGATCCGGGTCCTGAAAAAGTTCTTTCAGTTTCTTCTTTTCGACAATCCCGCCGGTTTCATCGGCTTCAGGCGGCGGCAGTTCCCATTTTGGTCCGGGAAACACCGGCGTCTTGAATGAATGCTGCTCGATGTTTTTGGCTTTTTCCTGGAATTCCATGCAGGCACGGATGCAGCCTTTGGCTCCGCAAACCGCAAAATAACCGACATGATTCATTATCTGCTTGTAAAATGGATTCAAATCATTGCTGGGAAATTCCGGGTTTTGACGGTACCAGTTGGCTTGCGCCATGGTGTAAGTTATTCTATACGCCAGTTCCTCCGACATCTCCGTTTTGGTTACGTCAAGGTTGAATCCCGGGAAATAACGTTTGAGGAACGGCGATGCTTTGTAGTTGATGCCGTGATGTGTGGCGGTGCAGCGGCCCATGTGAACGTCGCCCCACTCGTATTCCTGACCGTCAATATGAATCTTGATGCTCGGCCGGTCTCCTTTCCGGGGAATCGCGCTGCCCGGACAATCCGGCACGCATTTCATGCAGTGTTTGCACAGCGTTCTGGGTTTGATCAGCGGATCTGGTTCCAGTACCGCGTCGGTCAGGATGGTTCCAAGCCGGACTCGCGGACCGTAAACGGGATGAATAAATACTTTGGACCAGCCGATCTCGCCCAGGCCGCAGGCGACCCCGGCGATGCGCACATTGATGTTGACATCCGGAACCGGACGTCCCGGCGCTACCGGTTCAGGATTGTTCGGATACATTTCCGGGACTCCGGGAAATACCGGAACCGCTTCAAAACCGCAGTCCTCGATCATCCTGGCCAGTTCATAGGTGACCATCGGCCGGAACAGCGTATTCAGCCGGTTGTACGAATAATAGGTGTAATTGGACCAGTGGGTGCCTTCCGTAATGCCGCGGTAAGTGCTTCGCGGAATCGGCTGGACGATAGAGATTACGGACTTGCAATCCGGAAAGATGTTCTTCGGATGCATGCGTTCAGGAGCTTCGGCAAAACGTTCGATGTTGGCGATGCCGACGATATCCACGCCGCCTCCGCCGGTACCGACCTTTTTCGCCAGATCCTTGATCATCTGTGATGTCAGTTGTGTACTCATGATTTTCGCTCCTGTATGTTACTTGGCGCGTCCGGGAACATCATTTTTCCAGACACTGCGCTTTCTGAATTCATTCTGGAATTTGTTGGACAATGCGCCCTTCTTCTCCAGGGCTACCAGGCATTCGCGGCCGCAGGATGATGCACAGCGGTCGACATGGTCAAACCGTCCCGGCAGTATCCAGGCGCCGTTCTGGCATTTCGCACATACTGCGGCGTCGTAATCGGCAACCCCGGATTCGCTGCCCGGAATTCCTTCCTTATGAGTGGCACCGGAATATGCTTTCAGCGGACATGCATCAATACAGGCACGGCAGTCTTTGCAAATGGAGTTAGCGGGCAATACCGGATCAGCTTCCAGTTCTTCGTCGGTCAGGAGTGTGGCAAAGCGCTGACGGTGGCCGAATTCCGGGGTCAGGAAGAACCCGCCCAGACCGACTTCGCCGAGACCGGCCGCATGGGCTGACAATTGCCATTTAAGATAAACATTAGGTGCGGGTTTGCCGGGAGTCACCGGCACGGCCTGGGTGCTGCCGTCGTGGTCATAGGAAAACAGCGGCACGGCTTCAAAACCCCGCGCTTCGATCCAGCAGGTCAGATCATAAGTGGTTTTGGCCAGAAAGTTATCTTCAAGATAACGGAAACCGAACGCGCCATAGGTGCCGTCAAAGTTAGTGCCTTCTTCGATTCCGCGCAGCGAGCCGCGCAGAATACGCCGGCCGATTACAATCACGGACTTGGCCTGCGGGAAAATCGACAGCGGGTTTTGTTCTTTCGGCAGATACGCCAGACGTTCTATCGGCGCAATTCCGACCAGATCGGCGCCAAACTGCTTCGCGATACTTTTGACTTCTGCGGCGTTCATGTACAACTCCTTGTTGGGTGTTTACTCTTGCAACTTTTTAAGTATGAAAACGATAATACGTCGTCGTATTTCTAAAGATCATTCCGGCAGCGGGTAGCCGATGGCAAACGAAATTGATTCCGCCGTATTCCGGGTTTCTGCTTTAAACTTTTCCCATAACTCATTCGTCCAGTAACGTTCGCCGGGCATCACCGCGCCGACCGCGCCCGCCAGTTCACCGGCGGCATTGAAAATCGGGGCGGCAACGGCGCCAACGCCTAAATGGTTTTCTGAAACGATAGTGGCCACTTTTTCCTGCCGGATTTTTGTCAGTTCAAGTTTAAATCGCTCCGGCGAGGTAATCGTATGAACAGTACGGGCGGTCCAGTTCATCCCAGCGAGAAAGCCGTCAATTTCGGCTTCCGGCAGATAAGCGGCACAGATCTTGCCGCAGGCGTGACAGTTGGGCAGATGTGTCGCGCCGATCGCCATCCCGGCGTCACCGGCGGTATTTTCCGGAAAGAATGTGTCAATGGTGATGGACAGCCCGTTGAACGGCGCGCTCAGATATACCGGATTGCCCAGTTTTACCGCCAGTTTTTGCAAGTAAGGACGGGCCTTCTGCCGCAATGTTAATTTCAGCAGCCGGGCATTGGAAAGACATAATATTTTCAAACTGATGCGGTATTTTCGCGAGCCGGGGATCTGCTGTACATAACCGGTTTCCGCCAGTGTTTTCAGCAACCGGCAGACGTGACTGTTCGGCAGCTTGAAATGCTCCGCCAGTTCCTTGACCGAGCATTCATTGGCGCTTTCCGCCATAAACTCCAGCAGCATGAAACCATTTTGCAGCGTATTATTCATATTTACAAATTCCATATATTAGAATTTACAAGTACTATTATAATGCATTGTAGAATTTTGTCAATGCCTTTTATGGCTAAATTTGAAAAAAGCTCGAAAATAAAAGCGGGGGGTTTATGATTTTCAGCTTCTTGGCGATGGTCTGCTTTGCACCGGATCAGAAAAAGTCGGTAATGTACCAGCAGAGCCTCAGGGCGGCGGCCAGGGCTAAGATCTGGATCATGATTTCGAACCATCTCTGGGGAATTTTGTGCAGGATCAGGATGCCGATGCCAGCGCCCAGCGCCAGAATCGGAATCATGGCAAGATCGGCGCGCACCGCCGACATGGTAATGCGTCCGTCAATCGCGAAAAGCGGGATTTTCAGCCAGTTCAATATCAGGAAATACCAGGCGCCGGTGCCGATGTATTCGTTTTTCGGCAGTTGCATTGCCAGCAGATAAATCGCCATGACCGGACCGGCCGCATTGGAGATTTGCGTGGTCAGCCCGGCGGTGAAGCCCATTACGGCGGCGAACAGCCAGTGATGAGGCAGCCCGGCGGTGTCCGCCGGGTGGCGTGTGCGCCAGAAATTTACCGCCAGCATCGTCAGGATGATAAAACCGATGACCGGGCGCAACTGGTCGTCGTTGAGATAGCGCAGGACGATGGAGCCGGTACCGATGCCGGCCAGCGCCCAGGGCAGCAGTCTTAATACCAGTTGCCAGTGCGCGTGGCGGCGGTAATACGCGACCGCGAAAATATCCGCCGCTCCAAGCATCAGCAGCAGCAAGCCGGTTGAGGCTTTGGCGGGAAACGACATTGCCATCATCGAAACTACCAGGATGCCCAGTCCGGGCACGCCGGTTTTGCTGATCCCCACCATAAACGCGCATACGCACAGCATCCACATCTGATAGCTGCTGAAGCCGGTTAGAAAATATTCCTGCATCCAATCTGTTCCAAATATAGTTAATGTATGAGCAAAACCACATCTGTCCTAACAAAATAAAAAAGATGAAAGTGGAGCTCCTTTGTTCGTAACAGTATATTACGAAAGCCTAAAACCCAAAGGAGGGCTCCGTAATATGAATACACCAGTAAGTCTGT
>Ga0172379_10003540_pt1 | contig 24672 bp, 22 predicted proteins | sample GrowelOW334metaG_FD_119756 | JGI IMG/M metagenome (GOLD analysis project Ga0172379, IMG submission 119756) | Groundwater microbial communities from an aquifer near a municipal landfill in Southern Ontario, Canada - Groundwater well OW334 metaG | ecosystem: Environmental > Aquatic > Deep...
AAGATAACCAGGACCAGGACCTCTGGCGGAAGGGTGTCTTTTCCACGGTATCATCTTCCGTTATAGACCTTGAGGCCAGGGCTTTATACTACAGCTCCAAACTTGAGCAGAATTACGCCAGGGTCATAGGCGATAATCTCCTCAAAGGCGGCGAGAAGATATTCATTGAGATGTCCAGATATATCGATCTGCCGACTTATCATAACATTGAAAGAGGCCATCCGTTCTATGTCGAAATGATAGATGAGATCAAGTCCAGGATAAAAGAGTATCATGGGCAGGTAGCGGGTTCATCCGATAAGAATGTCAAGTTAAGCACATTAGAGCTTGGGGCGGGGACAGGGCTTTGTTCCTTGGAACTGGTGAAATTCCCTTTCATAAAGCTTGATGCGCTCGAGATAGACAATGAATGCTGCAAGATACTGTCAGCCCATCCCGAAGCGGCTGATTACGACGTGATTTTGGACGACGCTGTCAGCTATTGCAAGAACCATCATTATGACGTCGTCGTCTCTACTTTTGCGCACGATCACGTACACTACAATAAACGCTTTACGCTTACGCGCAATATCTATAACAACCTGAAAAAAGGCGGTATCTATATCATGGGTGGTGAGGTGCTGCCCTATTTCTCGAACGAGATGGAGAGGAAAAAAGCGTTATTCAAATATCATAATACGATAATAGACATCGCTTTGCAGCACAACCGCGTCCAGCTCTCAGAGCTTGAGAATAACGCCCTTAAATCCGGGCTCGACATGGTCGGTGATTTTAAGAGACACGAGAAGATGTTCGAAGAAGAGATGAAGACGGCCGGTTTTGCGCAGGTTGCAAAGACTAAAATGGGTCCGCTCGATAAAGATGACGTTGGCGGAGTCTTCGTCTATGTTTATAAAAAGTAAACGGGAGCGTGTATGATAACGGATAATAGCGTTAACGGGTTTTATCAAAAACTTCACAGGTGCATAAGCGGTTCGGGATCGGATGCATACCGTTATTTCGGCGAGCGCCGCAGTTATTCCGAGCTGTATTCGAATATGCTGAAGATGAACTCAGCGCTATCTCCTCATAGGAATGAGAAGATAGTTGTTTATGCAGATAAGGGGTTTTCTTCTTATGCGGCGATCTTTTCAATATTGCTTTCGGGTAATGTATGGATACCGTTATCTCTGGAAATACCGGAGACGCGCCTTGTCGAGATATTGAAACAAGTAAAACCGAAACTCATCCTGTCAAATCTTGAACTGCCGCTGCTTCTTGATGAGTACGCTAAAGATAATGCCGTAGAAAATGTTAATATGGATAAACTCATATCAGGTAATGACAAGCGCGTATTCAAAGATATAGATTTTAAGAAAGATGATATTGCATATATCATGTTTACGTCCGGGTCTACCGGCGTTCCCAAGGGTGTGCCGATGACCCACGAGAACTATATAAATTTCATAAACAATTGTATGGAGATATTGCCTTTTAAAAAAGGAGATGTCTTTTCGGACTATCATGACTTCGCGTTCGATATATCTATATTCTATCTTTTTTGCTGCCCGCTTAACGAAGGCGCATTTGCGCCGGTCATGAACGAATCCGATAAGATCGTTCCGCTGCGCTTTATGCAGGAGAACGAGGTCACTGTATGGTCTTCAGTGCCTTCCGTGATATCGCGTATCAAATCGCTCAACCCGGAGGGCTCTATCGCTACGAAAATACGCATCATGTTCCTGTGCGGGGAGCCGTTCAGTATGAAGGTGCTAAGTTACTGTATAGATAACATGGCCGTACCGAACATCTATAATTTTTACGGCCTCACTGAGACGGGGGTGGAGAATTTTTACCATAAATGTTCCAAGGAAGACCTTGCGGAGTATGAGCAATTCGGATTTGTTCCTATAGGGGAGCCCTTAAAAGGGAACACTGTACGTGTTACGGGAGACAAAGAACTTCTCCTTAGCGGGTGCCAGATCACTCCCGGTTATCTGGGGGGGGTGGGTGCCGATAGGTTTGAGGTAATAGACGGCGTCAGCTTTTTTCATACCGGAGATATAGTAGAGCAGTATAATGAGGTATTTTTCTGCAAAGGGAGGATGGATTCTCAGGTGAAGTTGAAAGGTTACCGTGTTGAATTGATGGACATAGAGGTCCATATGAAAAGGTTCCCCGGCATCGATGAAGCTGTCTGCTTTGTACATAAGAAAAGAAATAAAAATGTGCTGTCGAGCGTGGTAAAGCCTAAGAATAATGCCGCTCTCAACACAGGTGAGCTGATGCGGTATATTTCCGGACAGCTGCCTCATTATATGGTGCCGAGCAGGATAATTATTCAGGATGAGATACCCGTTAACAGGAACGGTAAGATAGACCGCAAAAAGATAAGGGAGATGCACGAAGAGGCATGACGGAAGAGATAAAAAAGATACAAGAGATTATGAGGGAGATCGCGGGTAAAGAGTTCAACGAGAACGAGCCTTTGCTCATGACCCATTGCATAGACTCGATGGATGTCGTCGAAATAGCGACTGCTATGGAGAGAAAATTCAATATAAAGATCAAGGGGGAAGAGATCTCTTTTGATAATTTTGATACAATTGCAAAGATGGGCGATTTCGTATCTAGAAAAGTATCGGAAAGGGCGCTCGTATGATCGATGTGACCAGGGAAGATATGTTGAAGGCGTTTAAGGCTGCCGGGATATCTAAAGGCGACATCGTGCTGGTCTTTTCAAATCTCGGCAGGCTCGGCAGGGTCAAGGATGCGAAGAGTAAGCAGGAGTCTCTCAACACATACCTTAACGCGCTGACGGAAAGCGTAGGCGCTCAGGACGGGACTATCGTTGTACCTACCTTCACATACAGTTTTGCTCATGGCAAGGCATACGATCACGAGAAATCTCCTTCGGAATTATGCATGTTCGGGGAATTCGTCCGGAACCAGAAAGATTCTGTCCGCTGCCTGCACCCGCATTTTTCATTTGCCGCGTTAGGTAAGAATAAAAATTTGATATGCGATAACGTTAGCCGATCGGCATTCGGATATGAATCGGTCTTTGACAGGCTTTATAAAAAAAGCGCCAAGATACTTTTTCTAGGGACGAACATTACCGAAGGCCTTACATTTTTTCTTTATATTGAGCATATGGTTGGCGTCTCTCATTGTTATCATAAGGCATATTTTACACCGGTATATAAGGATGGGCAGCTGGTGAAGGGCCCCTTCTTCAGTTTTGTAAGGCATCTCCAACCAGGTTTTCAGGCTGATCTGTCATCCTTTGAGCGGGATCTTAAAAAAGAAGATCTTGTTAAAGAGTCGGATCTCGGATCCGGTAAGATACAGCTGGTGTACTCTCGGGAAGCATTTGATTCAGGTTACAAAAAATTGCAGGAAAACCCGTGTTATTTTTTTAACAAAGAATTTTATATAACCGAATGAAAACATCCGATGGAGTCTTTTATGAATAACAGCATAGCTATCATTACGGCTCGCGGTGGGAGTAAGCGTATACCGCGGAAGAATATCAGGGATTTTTTGGGACAGCCGATACTGAAGTATTCGATAGACGCAGCGCTAAATGCGCGATGTTTTGACGAAGTCATGGTCTCTACGGACGATATGGAGATACAAAAGACCGCTCTTTCATTCGGCGCCAAGGTCCCTTTTTTAAGGTCGGAAGAAGCCTCCGGAGACTATGCTACTACCGCAGATGCCATAATGGAAGTGCTGCTTGAATACAGAAAGATGGGAATACAGTTCAAATACTGCTGCTGTATATATCCTGCAGCGCCTTTCGTGACCCCCTCAATACTGAAGAAGTCGTTTGATGTTATTAGAAAGACTTGCGCTGATTCGGTCATTCCGGTCGTGCGTTTCAGCTACCCTATTCAGCGGGCGTTAAAAATAGAGAACGGCCGGTTATCGATGATATGTCCGGAGAGGATCGACGATAGATCGCAGGACCTGTCCTCAGCTTACCATGATGCCGGGCAGTTTTATTGGCTGAATACATCAGCTTTTCTTGAGAAAAAAAAGTTCATCATGGATAACACGGTTGCTATGGAACTATCCGAATTTGAAACCCAGGATATGGACAACGAAGACGATTGGGAGATGGCCGAGATAAAATATAAAAGGCTTAAAAAACTCACTTAGGAAGGAAAGCTTATAATGGATCATTTTAAGAAGAAAGCAAAGGTTTTATTGCTTAATCCGCCGACTGCGGCCAGGTCGACAGAGATAATACTGGGCCTTGCGTATCTGGCGTCTTCACTGCGGAAGGCCGGACACGAAGTGAGAGTTGTAGACGCGACCGCGCCCTATAAATCGATCGATCCGGATGGTGTGAAAAAGATTGTTTCCGAATATGCGCCTCATTTTATCGGTATTACATTGACGATCAGCTACATAGCTCAGACATACGAGTATATAAATGATCTCAGGAAGATGGGAATACCCATAGTGGCTGGAGGTTCCCATGTTAATCCGTTGCCCGAAGAAGCCTTGGCTAACGGCGTTGATATTGTAGTATTGGGAGAAGGCGAGAATACCATTGTGGAGCTGGCGGATTATTATTCCGGGAACCGTAGTGATCTGGATAATATACGCGGATTGTGCATAAAACGAGAAGATGGTTCCGTATACAGGACTTCTGTCAGGCCTCTTATAGAGAATTTGGATGAGATCCCGTTCCCGGCGTTTGAAGATTTTCCGATTAAAAATTATACCGGGAGTGATGATGTCGATTCAAACCCTATATTTTGGGCCATTTTCTCGAGCCGCGGCTGCCCGTTCAATTGCATATTCTGCTGCGGCCATAATGTTTTTGGCAGGACATATAGACTCAGGAGCGCGCAGAATATATTTGACGAAATAAAAGATCTGGTGAAGAAATATGGTGTCAAAAAAATAGCATTTCAGGATGACGAGATACTTCTTTCAAAACAGCGTATCATGGACCTATGCAATCTTATATTGAACGATAAGTTGAAGATAAAGATGTCATTGAGGGCGCGCATAGATAGCATAGACCCCATGCTGCTTCGTAAGATGCAGGAAGCCGGTTTTGTCAGGATGAGTTTCGGCATTGAGAGCTGGAATAACGAGACCTTGAAAGGGATAAATAAGAAATACGATGTCGAAACGATCAAAAAAGGGCTCGCAGCATTAGAATCAGCTAAATTTACCCAAGTCAATTTTAACACAATAGTGGGTTTTCCATGGGAAAAGAAGGCACATCTGCGAAAGAATATAGAAACTTTATATACGATACCGCTAATGTTAAACCTGTATAATGTAGTTGTTACGCCCGTACCTTATCCCAATACCGAACTTTATAATAGGTATCACAGAGAATTTGGGTTTACTAACTGGTGGCTTGATCCTGAGAAGCATTGGAAGGGGTGGCCGTCAAAAAGACCCACACCTTTATTCTATAGTTTCACTAAATATTTGCTCCCGCTGTACAAGCCGGATTATTACTGGAATTATTCAGCCGAGTGGAGACGAGAGATGGAGGGGTTCTGTTGGAAGGTATTTAAACTTTATTCAAAACGGCACATGAACTTATGTAGATTTACCCTAGTGTATGTTCTTATAAGATCATCTCATGCGATCTGGAAGGTATCACCCGGCATAGAGAGCTTTTTTTCCCGGATGATCCCAAAGAAATTTATCAGGAATATTGAGAAGAGCCTTAGTTTCATTAAAGCGGAATAACGAACGACGTGAAAATGGTAAATTATGAATAAAATATCAGGGCACATAAAAAAAGTGATATTGCTTCTACCTTTCATGAAAAAAAATACGACCCAGGCTATCATGTATCTGCTCAGGCCTTACAGGCTTCTTCTTGTGGCGGTATTTGCTTCGCTTGTTATATATGCTTTTATGGAGGGTATAACGATAGCTCTGACCTATACCGTCCTGAATCAGACTCTGGGAGCTGCGGTTTCCAGCGGCGCCAATTCCAGGATATTGTCTATTGTTCAAGCCATCTCCAGTGCGTTTTCAATAAATGATATTTTTATCATGAGCTGCGTTTTGCTGATAATAAGCTATTTGCTCAAGACTATAGCTTCTTTTCTTAGCCAGTTTTCGGGCTTCTATTTCTCGTCTATTATCAAGCGGGATCTGCACAATAGGATATTCGGTAAATTCCTTAACGCAGAGTATCCGTTCTTCTTTGAGCATAAACACGGCTGGCTTATGCACAGGACCAATACCATTCCATCCGAAGCTTCCGTATTTTTTGATTATATTCCCAGGATAGCGGTCAACGCCCTTCGCATAGCTGTGATAATGGCGACGCTCTTTTTTATATCCCCATTCGTCACCATGTTCATCATGGCTCTGGCGGTGGTCTACTATTTTGTCACTAAAGTGATCGGCGGAAAAATATCGTATTCTCTCGGCAAAGAAAAGGTCAATGAACTTCAAAATCAGAATGAGCTTGCGGCTGAAGCGTTCACCGGCATCAAGCAGATCAAGGTATTTATGTATATCGACACCTGGATCGACCGTTTTAAGGCTTCTGCAGCCAGATATTCCAAACTAAGTATCAATGAAGCCGCCTGGCTGATAATACCTCAAGCAATGATAGAATTTATAGTTATGTCATCGCTCTTGATCTTTCTGGTAGTAGCCAAGATCCGTTATGCCGGCGGTTTTGTGGCCATCCTTCCGCTTATCGCGATATTCGGATATTCGGTGCAAAGGATAATACCGTGTTTTAATTCGATGGGGGTGCAGCTGATATCCTTCTTCGGGCTGCTGCCGGTTATTGAGGTAGCGCACAAGATATTGACGGCGCCGGAACAGATAAGTGACGGAACGGTCGAGGTCGAAAAATTTTCGAATAAAATATCATTTAGGAAAGTCTCCTTTTCCTATTCAGGCCGTGAATCGTTATTTAAAGATCTGGCATTCGATATAAATAAAGGCTCTACCGTTGCGATAGTAGGTTCTTCGGGCATAGGCAAGTCGACGATCGTGGATCTATTGACGCGGTTGTTGCGTCCTTCGGAAGGCAGTATTTGTATAGACGGCACTGATCTGAACGCGGTCCGCATATCGTCATGGCTTGACAGGATAGGCCTGGTTACGCAGGATAATTTCATGTTCCACGGTACTATAAAAGAGAATATCGCCTTGGCCTCCAAGGACATTAACATGGAAGCGGTAGTTCGCGCTGCAAACGAGGCAAGTGCGCATGAGTTCATAAGCGAGTTCCCTCAAGGCTATGATACTATCGTAGGCGATAGAGGCGTAAAGTTATCAGGCGGGCAGAGACAGCGGATAGCGATCGCGCGCGCGGTATATAGAGATCCGGAATTGCTGATATTGGATGAGGCGACAAACGCGCTGGACAGCGTCTCTGAAACATTGGTGCAGCGCGCAATAGACAAGTCGGCGAAAGGGAGGACCGTGATCATAGTATCTCATAAGTTATCGGCGATCATGCATGCCGATAAGATAATGGTGATCCATAACGGGAAGGTCTCGGAAGAGGGTCGCCACAGCGAATTGATCGGGAAAAAGGGGCTCTACCATGAACTGTATAGCACGAACAAGATCACGGTTTAAGGGCCATAAGGAGACTTGAGGCAATGTTCGGTCTGTTCAGAAATAATAAGACTTACGTGCAGAAAGCGTTCTATACTTTTTGTCCGCGTTTTATATTTAAATTGGACCCGCATAAAAACCGTGAAAGGGGTCATTGGAGTTCTCAAGGTCCCGGAGATCCGTATGGCTATGATAAGTACGAGAACCTTAATTCAACGCATACGTCTACGCTGTTTAATGAGATCGATGCTCGTATGGTTAAGGATGACCCGATGCTTGACCTCGGATGTAACTGCGGTTATACCTTAAATGAATTGAAGAAGCGGGGATATAAAAATCTATGCGGTATCGATATCTGTGCCGGCGCAATAGAGCATGGCAGGAAGAGATATGATCTTAATGATATAGAATTGAATATCGGCAGTTTTGAATCTGTACTGCCGAGATTTGTCGACGAAAAACGCAAGTTCGGCATGGTATTCTCCGGCGGGGCAAGCATATCGCTCGTCCATCCGTCATTTGATATCGTAAAATACATATGTGCGATCTCGCGGAAGTATGTCGTGTTCGTAGATGAAGACTCTCTCGGGTTGCTTTACCCAAGATTATGGGAATACGAGTTTTACAGGAACGGATTTAGGCTGGTCAAATTCTTGAGGCCATCGGACGGCTCGATCCGCGAATCAGGAAAAAACGACGTGAGCTCTATAGCGGTATATCAAAGAATCGGGGAGGAATGATCGGTATGGAAAATACAAATTTGAGAGAGAAGCTGGCTAAAGGCGGCATGGTGTTCGGTACCTGGAATATCATTCCTTCGGCGCCGCTCGTGAATGCTATATGTTCCAGCGGCATAGATTTTATCGTTATAGATTCCGAACATGGGCCTGTAGACATGGAAAAGGCCGAGGACCTGGTAAGGGCGGCTGAAGTGGCGGAAGTTCCTGCGCTTATCCGCGTCGGCGCGAATATGCCTCATATGATATTAAAGGCTCTCGATATAGGGTCTTCGGGTGTCCACGTGCCTCACGTATCGACTAAAGAAGAGGCGATAGCGGTTGTAAGCGCGGCCAAATACCACCCGGAAGGATGCCGGGGGTATTCGCCTTTTACCAGAGCTGGCGGATACGGCATGAAAGCGAAAGATCATGCCAGACTTGCGAACGAAAATACCATCGTTGTAGCGCATATAGAAGGTGCGCCCGGCGTGAAGAACCTGAAAGATATCTTGGACGTGCCCGGTATCGATGTGGTGTTTATCGGGCCGTATGATCTATCCCAATCATTGGGGAAACCCGGCAAGGTAGAGGATCCGCAGGTCCTGGAAACCGTAAAAAGGTGCGCGAAGATGATCAGAGGCAAAGGCAAGGTGTGCGGTTCTTTTGCGGCGGACGAGAAGTATTTGGACGTGCTCATAGATTGCGGAGTGCGATATCTCACTTATAAAGTGGATTCCGCGCTCATAGCGGAGACGTATAAAGGGATATATTCCGAATTCAAAAAAAGGCCCGGTTTATAATATGAAGAAGACGGGGAATAAGAAGCTTGAAATATTGGACTGCACCGTAAGGGACGGCGGTTATCTCAACGACTGGGCGTTCAGCAAAAAGATGGTCAAGGAGATATGCCGGAGCCTTTCCAAGACCGGGGTGGATATTGTGGAGCTTGGTTTCAGGAACCAGCCGTCGGGTAAGGATGAATCTATATGGCGTTCAGTCTCCGAGGACCTGGTCAATGAGATGATGAGCGGGGTATCGGGTATAAGCGCGGCGCTTATGATAGACATAGGCAAGGGCGACTTTGAGTCTATTCCGGAAGCTGGAACCAGCCGTGTAAAGATGTACCGGGTTGCCTGCCACAAAGATAAGATAAAAGAAGCGATGCGGTTGTGCGAGGATATCAAGGCAAAGGGTTACAAGACCTCTCTCCAGCTTATGGGCATCTCCTCTTTAAGCGAGAAGGAGCTCTCAGATATTATAAAACCGTTAACAGAGTCTTCTCTGGACTACGTGTATATAGCGGACAGTTATGGCTCGCTATTCCCTCAAGATATAAAGAGATATGTCGAAGTTTTAAAGCTGACCGGAAAAAGAATAGGTTTTCACGCGCATAACAGCCTGCAGCTGGCTTTTGCAAATAGCCTGGAGGCGGTCAACTGCGGAGCGGATATAATCGATGGGACGATATACGGTATGGGGCGCGGCGCAGGTAACCTGCCTTTGGAAGTTATGGTCGCTTATATCGAAAAGACGCTCGGCCACAAGCGGTATAATTCTATACCGATATTGGATCTCATAGACCGCTATTTTGTTGCTTTAAAGCAGGATCTAGGGTGGGGCTATAGCTTGCCTTACATGTTATCCGGCATACTCGAGGTCCACCCGAATTATGCAAAACATCTTGCCGATTATCATGAATATAGCGTAGATGATATGATGAAAGCGCTGGAGGTCGTAAAAGGTTTGAATCCTGTCGGATTCGATAAGGGCGTGATCGACAAGATAATGGAAAGCGGATTTGTCAGCGGCGTGGAAAAGTCGGCCAGCATAGATCATGACCCGAAAGAGCTGAAGATGCTTTTAAAAGACCGCCCGGCCGCATATCAGGACCGCCACAAAGACCGTGATTTCCTGATCCTGGGTAACGGGCCGAGCCTTAAGGCCTGCGAGCAGGATATAAAGAGTTTCATCGATAAATACGATCCTATCGTAATGGGCGCCAACTATCTGGGGGGCCTATTTGTACCCGACTATCATGCGTTCAGTAATAAGAAGCGTTTCATAAATTATGTCGATGCGGTCAGCAAAGATTCTAAACTATTATTATCTACGAGTTTTGACGATGATTTTATAAAGGAACATACATCCAGGCCGTTCGAATGGCTCGCTCATCTCAGTAATGCGTCTACCGACTTTGATATAAAAAAAGGCATCATTACATCGAACTGCAGGACTGTCTCGATCCTCATGGCAGGGGTCGCCATCGTCATGGGCGCCAGGCGTATATTCATAGCAGGAATGGACGGATATAAACAGAAAGACGCTTTTCTCTCGCGGGACCTCCATTTTTATAAAGAATCTGAAGATGCCGATAATTTTAAACTGCTTATGGAAAAGCATAATATGAATGAAACGATGCTTAAGAATATTAATCACTATCTGACAGAACGTCATAAAGAAGGGCTCCATATAATAACGCCTACGAGCCACAATTATTTTTACAGCGGCATACAGAACTGGATATTGGCCTATGACAAGATTTGATGTAATGACAGACCTGTTGAACAGGCGCAAATTCTTTAAACTCGTGTGCGGCGCCGGTAACGAAGATGCCGCTGAGGTTGAAAAACTCGCTTTCGTATACACCCTTGCCGGAGCAAAGGGCATGGATGTTTCTGCGAACACGGACGTTGTAAAGAGCGCCTTGAAAGGTATCGATGAGGCTTTGGCCTACGCCCCGAAAATAAAGAAAAATATCACTATAAGGCCCTTCATCAACGTGAGTATAGGGATGCGCGGCGATCCTCATGTCCGGAAGGCTGAAATAACGGAAAAATGTGTTAGGTGCGGTTCGTGCATAGAACAATGCAAAACGAGGGCCATAACAAAAGAATTGAAAATCATTGAGGCTAAATGCATAGGTTGCGGTGATTGCGATGCCGTATGCCGGGTGGGCGCTGTGAAGTTCTATCATAAGAACAAGGATCTCCGGTCAATATTAACAGAATGCAAAAAATTGGGCGTTGAACAGCTAGAGCTTCACGCGGCCGTTCCGGATTCTGATTCTATATTCGAGGAGTGGTCGATGATAGACCAGATAATGTCCGACGGATATGTGAGCATGTGCCTTGACAGGCTCCACCTTTCGGATTCCCATTTGCGTGACAGGATAAAGAAAGCAAGATCCATATCTAATGATAGGCTTATAATACAGGCCGACGGAGTGCCGATGTCCGGAGGGAAGGACGACTTTAATACTACCCTCCAGGCGATTGCTATCGCAGATATGATCATGAAGAGCGCCCTTGGGGTTAAGGTGCTGCTATCCGGCGGAACTAACAGTCTTACCGCGAAACTTGCCGATATGTGCGGCATTGCTTATAACGGAGTCACCATCGGTACGTTCGCACGCAGCATCATAAAAGAATGGTTGAAAAAAGATGATTTTATGAATTGCCATGAAGATATCGAAAAGGCGGTTGAGCGAGCGGAAAAGCTAGTAAGGGAAAACATCGGTGATATTGTCTGGTAAACGGGGGAATGCATAGTGGCGGATATACGGATCGGTAATAAGTGCATAACCGGCATAGATCTTTTCGTGTTCGATAAGGACGGCACCATAATGGATCTTTATAGCTATTGGTATCATATGGTAGAACTCAGGGCGGTCGGACTTTGTGAAGCATGCGGACTGCCTGAGAATGGCCATAAAGCGCCTCTCATGTCCGAGATGGGTATAGATATTCCCCGGAAAAGGCTGAAACCGGAAGGCCCCGTCGGACTGTTCCCCAGGGAGGTCGTTCAAGCTGCTGCTGAGAATTACCTTTCAGTCCAGGGCTGCAAGGATGTATCGAGGACATGTTTCGATGTTTTTAAAAAGGTAGACGAACGGTCCATTGATCTTTTAACCGGATTTATAAAACCTATAGACGGAGCGTTGAAACTCCTTAACGACATAAAACAAAAAAAGGCGAGTGTTGCCATTGCCACTACCGATAAAACACGCCGAGCCGAGCTCGCTGTAGATTTTTTAAATATCCGCCATGCGGTAGACCTTGTGGTAGGATCCGACATGGTAAAGAGCCCGAAGCCCGCGCCCGATATGCTGGAATATATAGGATCTAAGCTGAATATTCCCGCGCAGAGATCGGTAGTGATCGGTGATGCCAGAACGGATATACAGATGGGGATAAGCGCGAAGTTCAAAGCCTCGATCGCTGTCTTGAGCGGCCTTACTACGGAAGAAGAGCTTAAGAAGCTCACTCCGTATGTTGTCGAAGATGTTTCAAAGATCGCGATAGAATAGGAGACCTGTAATGAAAGCAGTAGGTATCATACCCTCACGCCTCAAGTCTACGCGCCTGCCGAATAAGGCTCTTATAGATATCGAGGGCTTGCCGATGGTCATACATGTGATGAAACGCTGTCAGCTTTCGTCCGCGCTTGATGATGTGATAGTCGCGACCGACAGCAGCGCTATAATGGACGAGGTAAAACGACACGGCGGCAAGGCCGTAATGACATCCTCTAAACATAATACCGGGACTGACAGGATCGCTGAGGTGGCTTCCAAGCTTGACGCGGATATAGTAGTCAATATCCAGGGTGATGAGCCCATGCTCGATCCGCAGCATATAGATGCAGCTATAAAACCTTTGTTGAATGATAAAGATCTGCAGGTCTCCGTGTTGGTCACGCCGTATAAAAAGAAGAACAGTCCCTCCGATATTAAAGCTGTTCTAGACAAGGAAGGCAACATACTCTATTGTTCACGCAACGACCTTCCGAGCGATGCGCGTTCACAAGTCGATACCATGCTTAAGATGTGTTTTATCGTGCCCTTCAGGAGGGAATTTTTGATGAAATACTCTTCCTGGGAGCAGACGCCGCTTGAAAAGACGGAATTCAATGAGTATCTGCGGATATTGGAAAATGGATATAAGATAAGGGCGGTTAATGTCGATAGCGCCCATATAAGCGTAGATACGCCCGAAGATCTCGAGGCGATACGCGCTCTGATGAAGACGGACAAATTAATTAAGAGATATATGAAATGAAGGATCTCTTCCTGGTTTCAGGCCCCGATCAGTTATCGCGATACCGCAGTTCGGTTCGTAACGGCTTAGTGACGGCGGACTTGAATGCACCGGTGGAAGATAAAAACGGCCTGGATAAGGCGCTGCTGGAAAAACAGTATCTCGAGCTGATCTCGTCATTCAGCGCTAAAACGGATTCGCCATTCTGGTGGGCCGGGTCCGTATCTGAGAAGAGCACGTTCTCTTCACAACTTTTTGTGCGTATCTATAAAATGCAATATTTGGACGGCCTGATCAAGAGATCGGGCGATGCGGATATTGCGGTCATTTGTTCTGATAAGGCATTGCGGTCTCAAATAAGGAATAATTATGCCGCCCACTTTGATATACGCTGCTCGCGTATCGGCATTATACATGATGGTATTTGTGATGCCGTCGGGATATGCGCCGGCGTATTAAAGCAGATTGCGAGAGCGTTATATGAATACGGTCTTTTGCTGTATGTCCGTATGGTAATGAGGACTAAAAGGCGCTCCATAGATAAAAAAAGCATTTATGTGGTAATAAGGACTTGGGCAGATCACCGCAGTTATAAAACAGGATCGTACCAGGACCCGTATTTTAATCGCCTGTTGGCTCATGTCTCAGCCAGCGGCAGGAAAGTTTTGATCTTCGCGGGTATCTTATCCGGCTTTAAGGGGCTGGTAAGGCTCTTTGAAAAAGATCGCGTTAATCTCATTGTGCCGACGGACTTCTACCTTAGGGGAGCCGACGTCCTCAAATGCCTGTTCGTATCACTATTTTTGCGCCCGCGAATAAAGAATGAGATTATTTTTAACGGACGGCCGTTAAATCATCTTGTGTTGCATGAGCTGCGGCAGGATATCACCACGACACGTTTTTTTGGAGCAGTACTTCAGTATTATTCCTGCAAAAGACTGGCCGCCGCTATCCCTATAGAGAGGTTCATCTATACTTTCGAGAATTACGCATGGGAGAAGATGAGTATGCTCGGATTACGCAGCTGCGGCCCGAAAATAAAGATAGCAGGTTTTCAGCACGCCTTTGTGCCGAAGAATAATTTTGCGTATTTTCCCGGGCCATCCGAAAGAAAGACCATGCCTCTGCCGGATAAGATCATTACGATGGGCTCCAGGACAAGGGATATCATGAAAAGGATAGGGGACTATCCGGCTGATATATTCGATACCGGATGCGCGCTGAGACAGGAGTATCTCTTCAGCCTTGGAGAGCTGCCGAGAGAAACCGACGGAGATATTTTTGTTCCTTTGACGATCACTATAGAAGACACGGTAAAGGCGTTCCAGTTTATATTTAGATCAGGCCTTGCCGAAAGCCGTAAGAAAATATATTTTCGGCTGCATCCTGCTACGCCTCGCGATGAAGTCATGAAAGGGATAGGTTTCTCTTTGCCGGACAATTTTATCATTTCCGACAATCCGCCGATCGTCAAGGAGATCGAGCGATGCTGTATAGTGCTGTATACATGGACCACCGTTTGTATAGAAGCGTTGAAGATGGGCCGCCCCGTCGTATATATGGACATCAACTATCCTCTTGAGGTCGATCCGCTTTTTGAGTGTTCATTCCTTAAGAGAACTGCCAGTACGCCGGAACAGCTGTTACCCGTTATCAGCGAACTATGCGGCATGGATGATCCTCACTTTAGAGATGAATTAAAGAAGGCGCAGGAGTATGTAAAAGAATATTTTTATCCGGTAAACAAGGAAGGATTGGACGCGTTCTTAAAATGAAAACATTGTCAATGAAGGACAGGATACTGATAGTAGGCGGCACCGGTTTCATAGGCAGCCATTTGGCCGGAAAGTGCCTTGAATTTACCCCGCATGTTACATGCCTGGTTTTACCTCAGGATAAGCGCCGCATAAATGGCGTCCGGACTTTGTACGCCGATATTGCCGATTTGAAACGACTGAAAAAGGTCCTTGTTGGGAAGAGATTTGACTATGTCTTTAACCTCAGCGGCTATATAGATCATACTCCATATTTTAGCGGCGGTAAAGAAGTTGTGAAGGCGCACTTTACGGGACTCGTCAACCTGATCGAAGCGCTCGACAGGAAGAGCCTTAAAGCTTTCGTTGCCGTCGGGACGAGTGACGAATACGGCAATTCCCGTGCGCCTCAAAAGGAGTCGATGAGGGAGTGCCCTATATCGCCGTACGCTTTTTCGAAGACGGCTTCCTCGTACTTCATAAATATGTTATATGGTTCGGAAGGCTTTCCAGGTGTTGTGCTGCGGCTCTTCCTTGTTTACGGTCCGGGACAGGATAATAAAAGGTTCCTGCCTCAAGTCATTGAGGGATGCCTGAAGGATGAAGCGTTCAAGACATCCAAAGGGTTGCAATTGCGGGATCTTTGTTACATCGACGATGTTTGCGAGGCATTTATCGCGGCTGCATTATCCAGTGCGGCGAAAGGGCGCGTTATCAATATAGGTTCGGGCAAGAGAGTTCAGATCAAGGATGTGGTAAAAAAAATTATGGCATTCACTGGCGGGGGAAAACCCATATTCGGCGCTTATCCATACAAAAAGAATGAGAATATGGCGCTTTACGCAGATATTGCTCTTGCAAAAAGCCTGCTCAAATGGAAGCCGCGTACCAGCCTTGAGTTGGGACTCAAAAAGACTATTCGATATTATAAAGAGAACATGAAAACCGGGAGGCGATGATGAAAGTGATGATCTTGGCCGGAGGGCTGGGGACGAGGTTGAGCGAAGAGACGGTAGCTAAGCCTAAACCCATGATAGAGATCGGCGGAAAACCGATGATCTGGCACATAATGAACATATATTCTTCTTACGGCTTCAATGAGTTTGTAGTCGCTCTCGGTTATAAGGGAGAGGTTGTCAAAGAGTACTTCCTCAATTATAACCTCCACCACAGCGATCTCACCATAGACCTGAAGACGGGCAAGGCCGATGTTAAGAACGGCGGCCATAAAGACTGGAAGATACACCTCATCGATACCGGCGCGAATACTATGACCGGAGGAAGGATAGCCAGGCTTCGCGCCATTGCCGGAAAAGACGCGTTCATGCTCACTTACGGTGACGGTGTCGCCGATATTGACATAAAGAAGCTGGCCAAATTCCACAAGTCTCACGGAAAGATAGCGACAGTCACGGCGGTAAGGCCCATAGCGCGTTTCGGCGGCATGGAATTTGACTCGAAAGACCGTGTCACGAAGTTTAAAGAGAAGACACAAACGGCCGAGGGCTGGATCAACGGCGGTTTCTTCGTATTTGAGCCGGAGATATTCGACTATCTGGGAAAAGACGACAGTATTCTCGAGAGAGACCCCCTGGAGCGTCTCGCCCGCGACGGCGAGCTAATGGCATATAAGCACGAAGGGTTTTGGCAGTGCATGGATACCGTAAGGGACAGGCAGCTGCTCGAAGAATTATGGCAGACTGGCAAGGCGCCGTGGAAAAGATAAAAAGGACGGGATAGATGACAAGGCCATTCGGGAACGTATATAAAGGCAAGCGCGTATTTATAACAGGCCATACCGGCTTTAAAGGTTCATGGCTTACGTTATGGCTTCTGGGGCTCGGAGCATCGGTGACCGGGTATTCCTTGGATATTCCTACTAAGCCCTCTAACTTTGAAGCGCTAGGGTTACGTAAAAAGATAAAACATGTCAAAGGCGACGTCAGGGATCTTAACAGTTTAAAGAAGGCGATCGACGATTCTTCGCCGGATATCGTATTCCATCTGGCCGCGCAGGCCTTGGCGCGGCGTTCTTACGATATGCCGCAGGATACGTTCTTTACCAATCTCGGCGGGACGGTAAATATGCTCGAATGTCTGCGCAGCTCCGGATCGGTTGAAGCGGCAGTCATCATCACGAGCGACAAGTGCTATCAAAACGTTGAAAAGGCCGAAGGTTATAAGGAAAGCGACTTGCTTGGCGGAAATGACCCGTACAGCGCATCAAAGGCCTGCGCGGAGATAGCGGCGAAGGCCTATATGAGATCGTTCTTCAGCGGAAAGAATTCCCTAAAGATAGCTACTGCGCGCGCAGGTAACGTGATCGGCGGAGGCGATTGGGCGGAAGATAGGATAATACCGGATTGCGTCAGGGCTCTTTCAAAAGGAAAGAGCGTCATGATCAGGAACCCTGAGGCGACGAGGCCATGGCAGCATGTGCTGGAGCCTCTCAGCGGATACCTCTATCTCGGACAGTATCTGCTCGAAAGGCCGAAGATGGCGCACGGCGAAGCTTTTAATTTTGGCCCCAATGAAATGGTAGCCAAGTCGGTCCGCGAGGTGATGGAACTCTTCCTGTCATATTGGGGGGAAGGGAGCTGGAAATATGTCCCCGTAAAGGACGGGAAGAAAGAGTCGAAGCTTCTTAAGTTATCCTGCGCAAAAGCGCGTTCGCGTTTGGGCTGGTCGAGCGCCTTGAATTTCAAAGAAAGTATACGGTTCACAGCCGATTGGTATAAGAATTACTACGGTAAGGTAAGCGCTGCGGAAGAGCTTTCTTATAATCAGATCGATGAATATGTCAATAAAGCCTACGAGCGCAATGTACCATGGGTGACGGGGAGGAAGAGATAATGATAGAGGGAGTATTGATAGAAGAGCTTAAAACATTCTCCGATGATCGAGGCAAGGTGATGCGCATGATCCGCGCCGATGACCCGTTCTTTAAACGGTTCGGGGAGGTCTATTTCTCGACAGTCAACCCGGGCGTGATAAAGGGATGGAAGAAGCATTCTAAGATGACTCAGCATTTTGCAGTGCCTGTAGGATCTGTCAAAGTTGTTCTTTTTGACGACCGCTCCTCATCCGCGTCAAAAGGAGAGGTCCAGGAGGTCATTATTGGCGACGGGAATTACTGTCTTCTGCGCATCCCGCCGCAGATCTGGTATTCCTTCAAGGCGTCAGGTAAATCTCCCGCCATGATCGCAAATTGCACAGATATCGTCCATGATCCGAAAGAGACCGTGACGACGGCGATAGACGATAATAAAATACCCTACAAGTGGAAATAGGAATACTATAATGACGCCTTCGGTCAGCGTGATAATGAATTGTTACAATAGCGCAAAATTCCTGCGCGAGGCTATAGATAGCGTATATGGCCAGGCATATAAGGACTGGGAGATAGTCTTCTGGGATAACGCGTCTACGGATAATAGTGCCGAAATAGCAAAAAGCTATGATGACAAGGTCAAATATTTCAGGGGCGAAACGAACGTTCAGTTAGGGCATGCGAGAAATCTGGCCATAGAGAAAGCCCGCGGTAAGTATATCGCGTTCCTCGATTGCGATGATGTATGGCTGGGATCCAAGCTTGAAAAAGAGGTAAAGGTTCTCGACGAAAAAAAAGACGTAGGGCTCGTGTATTCCAACTATTACCGTCTTTATTCCGGGAAGAGAAAAAAGATCAAATTCAGGCGTCCCCAGCCCGAGGGAGACGTTTTCGAAAGATTTTTTTACGCATATCCGGTCGGCTTGTTGACGGCGGTCGTACGCAAAAGCGATCTTGACCGACTCGATACTCTATTTGACGAAAAACTTTATCTTTGGGAGCAGTACGATGTCTTCATGAGGCTTTTGTATAAGTCGAAGGCCGCTTATGTGAACGAACCGCTTGCTCTTTACAGGGTGCATGAAGGGTCCGGAACTGTCAAGCTGATGTTCACAGAAAAATATCCCGACGAACTTGCCTATATAATCGAGAAATTCAAACGGATGGACCCTCTCTTTGCCTCCAAATACAGTAATGCCCTGGCTAAGATCAGCTCAAAAGTAGAATTCTTAAGAGCTAAGGCCGAGGTAGCGCAGGGGAATCCTGCCAAGGCAAGAGAGATCCTGAAAAAGTGCAGATGGTACGATTATAAGTATTTTGTTCTATATTTACTAACAAGCCTGCCAAAAAGTATGATGAAAGCCATACTCCGCTACCACATCACCTATTAGCTTGCGTCTATCCTAATATTATACTATAATCTATATTTTATATAATAATAGGGCGGATGAGCTTATGGGTATCCAAAAAGAGACAGAAAAGACATACGGATTGTTATGGAACCGCTCCTTAGAGAGCCCTCCTCAGGATAAATGGCATTATAATGCCATGCAGGCAGTCATCGATGTGCCTATCGTAAGGGGGGAACTCGGGATAGAGGTCGGTTCCGGTTGCGGCTATGACACTTATCTCATGGCCAGGTCCAATCCTCTTGTTAAGCTTGTCAGTATCGATATAAGCGACGGGATATTCAAGACAAAAGAGCTCGTTTCCGGATTAGGGAATGTTCTGCCCGTAAAGTGTTCAGCTCTCGAAATATCGGCAAAAGACGAGAGTTTTGATTTTGCCTATTCATTCGGCGTTCTCCATCATACTTCGGATCCGGGCAAAGGGCTTTCAGAGATGGCCAGGGTACTGAAGAAAGGAGCGCCCGCGTTCGTATATTTGTATGAAGACCATTCCGAAAATATCGCGAAGTATCTTTGCCTTAAGCTCGTATCGATTTTCAGGCTCGTGACCTCGCGGCTTCCGAAAAAGTTCTTATTTTTCCTGTCTTGGGCGGCATCGCCGGTAGTCTTTGTCTTATTCACTTTGCCATCGAGACTTTTGAGAAAATTCGATGCTACAAAGAAAATAGCCGAGAATATGCCGTTCAATTTCGGAGGCGGCCCTTTTTCACTCCAAGGGGACCTCTATGACAGGTTCGGCGCCCCCGTGGAACGCCGGTTCAGCAGGCAGGAGATGTACGATATGTTCGGAAAATACGGTTTCGATAAGGTGAACGTCACAAGGCTGAAAGATACAGCAGGCTGGGTGGCTTGGGGATATAAGGCCAATGCTTAAGAATGAAAATATAATCTGTGTATCATCCATAGACTGGGATTTTGTATGGCAGGGCCACCAGGAGATAATGTCGACATTTGCCAGGAACGGCAACAGGGTCCTCTTCATAGAAAATACCGGAATACGGTCGCCGGGCATTAAGGACATACCCCGCCTGAAGAAGCGTATAGTCAATTGGATGAAGAGCGTTAAAGGTTTCAGGAAGGTCTCGGACAACCTGTTCGTCTATTCTCCGCTAGTGCTGCCTTTCCCATATTCGAATATAGCGCGTACGATCAACAAGCACCTGCTCCTGACCCCGCTTTTACGCTGGATGAAAGCGACGGGATTTCACAGCCCTATAGTGTGGACATTCCTGCCCACAGGGATAGTGCTCGATATGATAAATGCCGTAGACGCCAAGCTCCTAGTCTATTATTATATAGCCGATTTCGGTGCCCTTGCCGACAACGTTAAAAAACTTAAAGAGATCGAAGAGCGTGTGATCAAAGAGTGCGATATCATATTCGCTCAAGGGCAAGTCCTTGCCGACAAGTGCAGAGGGCTGAATGAAAATGTCTCGATATTCCCTTTCGGTGTAAATACAGCCGTATTCGAGGATTTCTTAAAGAAGCCACGGCCCGGCCTGCCCGAAGATATGAAGAAGATCAAAAGGCCAGTCATAGGTTATGTGGGCGGCGTCCATAAGCATGTTGATACGGACCTATTGGTGCATATGGCGAAGGCTCGCCCCGAATGGTCGATCGCGCTTGTCGGGCCCGAACAGATGGACCTCTCGAAGTTAAAAGAGATAAAGAATATATTTGTTCTGGGGCAGAAAAGTTTTCAAGATCTACCCGCGTATATAAGGGCGTTCGACGTAGGGACGGTACCCTATGTGATATCGGATTATACCAAGACCGTATATCCTACAAAACTGAACGAATACCACATGATGGGCAAGCCCGTCGTCTCTACCCGTCTGCCTGAAGTCGAGTCTTCCAATGAGAAGAACGGAGGCCTCGTATATATTGCCGATACGCATGAAAAGTTCGTTAGATCGGTCGAGAGCGCTATGAAGAACGACAACGAAGCTCTTGCCCGGGCAAGGGTGGAGTCCGCCAGAAGGTCCGGCTGGAGCGAGCGCATAGAGGGGATGAGCGCTCTGATGGAAAAGGCGATCGAGAAGAAGAAGAACGTAGAGCCGGTGAACTGGCAGGAAAAATTCCTCGCCCTTTATGAGAATACTAAGTCAGGCGTGTTTAAGGCGGTTCTAGCCGCGCTTTTGCTGTGGTTCGTGATCTTCTACACCCCTTTTATCTGGATGTTAGCTGAACCGCTTAAGATATCCGAACCCCCCATTAAGGCTGACTGCATAATAGTATTCGGTGGCGGCGTCGGCGAGTCCGGAAAAGCCGGACAAGGATATGAGGAGAGGGTAGGTTACGCGGTAGACCTTTACAAAAAGGGGTATGCCGGCAAACTTATATTTTCATCCGGTTACCAGTACCATTTTAATGAAACCCTTCTTATGAAGGCGCTGGCAGTCGCTCTTGGCGTCCCCGAGAAGGATATAATAATAGAGGCGGGCGCTTCCAACACATACGAGAACGTAAAATTCTCGAAGGAGATACTCGATAAAGAAGGGTGGTCGAAGGCGCTTGTTATCAGCTCGCCTTATAACATGCGGCGCGTCTCCCTCGTCTTTAACAACTTAGGAAAGGACATAACCGTAATTTACACGCCTTTACTCAATAGCACTTTCTATCTGCATGCAAAACCCGCCGTTTTTGTCAGGCAGGCAAATGTCAGGCAGATCAGGGGGATCATGCATGAGTATCTCGGCATTCTATACTATAAATGGAAAAGATGGATATAAAGACGGATCCGAAGGGCGCAGTAAAGATCACCAGGATCATAACGAGGCTGAACGTAGGCGGCCCCGCGATCCATACGGTCCTTTTGACCAGTGAGCTGAACAGATTAGGGTATAGCGACACTCTTGTATGTGGTAATGTGAGCGAATCCGAAGGCGATATGATGTACCTGGCCAAAGAAAAGGACGTTATCCCCTTAGTGGTCGCGGAGATGGGCAGGGAAATATCGCCGGTAAATGATATCAAAGCATTCTGGAAATTGTATCGGATAATACGCAAAGCGCGTCCGGACATCGTCCATACTCATACGGCAAAAGCGGGTACGCTCGGCAGGCTCGCCGCGATATGCGCGGGCGTTCCGGTGAAGGTCCACACTTTTCATGGGCACGTATTTGACGGGTACTTTAATCCGTTAAAGGCAAAGATATTTCTCTGGATAGAGAGGTTCCTGGCGCTTTTTACCGACCGCGTCATAACTGTCAGCGACAAAGTAAAAGATGAAATAGTGAATAAGCTGCGCGTAACGGACGGTTCAAAGTGCGTAGTGGTGCCTCTTGGTTTTGAACTTGAAAAGTTTTTGAAGAACGGCGCCGATAACGATCGATTCAGGAAGAAGCTCAGGATAGATAAAGATATCCTGCTCATAGGTATAGTCGGCAGACTCGTCCCGATAAAGAACCATGAGATGTTCCTTGAGGCGGCAAGAATAGTCCTCGATAGCGGTTTTAAGGGAAGAGCGAAATTCGCTATAATAGGGGATGGGGAGCTCCGGAGCCATCTCGGGGGTGTTGCGCAAAAATTGGGCCTTGAAAAAGATGTAATATTTACAGGCTGGGAGCAGGACCTGGATATGGTATATGCAGGGCTCGACATAGTGGCCCTGACCTCGCTGAATGAGGGTACTCCCGTATCGATCATAGAAGCGCTTGCCTCGGCAAGGCCTGTCGTGGCCTCGGATGTGGGCGGTGTCGGGGATGTTATAAACGATGGCGAATGCGGATTTTTGGTTAAGAGCGGCGACGTAAAAGGTTTTTCGGAAAAACTGCTGCGCCTATTAGACGACAGCACTTTACGGGAAAAGTTCGGCGCGCGCGGCAGGGAGCTTGTAAAGGAGAAATACTCCAAAAATAGACTTGTTAGAGATATAGAGCAGTTATATAAAGAATGTCTTATACAGAAACATAACTCGAGGAGGTCTTAAAAATAATGAAAAATCTTATTACCGGCGGGGCAGGGTTCATAGGCTCCCATCTCGCCGAAGAGCTGTTGAGGCGTAAAGAAGAGGTCGTCATCATAGATAACCTATCCACGGGCAGTATGGACAATATCGAGCACTTGAAGTCGAGCCCCAAGTTCTCATACCACATAGACACTATAATGAACGAGGGGCTTATGAAGTGCCTCATAAGCGAATGCGATATAGTCTACCATTTGGCTGCCGCTGTCGGGGTTGAATATATAATAAAGAATCCGCTTGAATCGATAAGAACTAATATAAAAGGGACGGAGACGGTGCTGGAGCTGGCCGAACGCATGAAGAAGAAAGTTATACTGGCATCTACATCTGAGATATACGGAAAAGACCGCCCCGGTAAGAGGGTGTTTAAGGAAGATGACGACCGGGTGCTGGGGCCTACAACGATCTCGCGGTGGAGCTATTCCTGCGCGAAGGCGATGGATGAGTTCATGGCGCTTGCATATTGGCGGGAGAAGAAACTGCCGGTAGTCATAGTAAGGTTCTTTAATACATGCGGGCCTAGGCAGACCGGCAGGTATGGAATGGTCATGCCGAGATTCGTGAAGCAGGCGCTCGATGATAAGCCCATAACCGTATATGGGGACGGTAAGCAGACCAGAAGTTTTACATATGTAAAGGATGTTGTATCGGCCTTGCTCCTTTTGGCTGAAAATGAAAAAGCGGTGGGAGAGATATTCAATATAGGCAATCCGAAGACCGTATCTATAAATGAGTTGGCAAAGAAGATCATCAGGCAGGTGAAGTCGAAGTCGGAAATATTGCATATATCATATGATAAAGCGTTCGACAGCGGAGGTTTTGAGGATATGCGGCACAGGTCTCCGGACATCTCGAAGATAAGCCGGTTGACAGGGTTCAAGCCTACGACGGATGTCGACGAGATACTGGCGCAGACTATAAAGCATATGAGAGGTAAACGTGCTAAAAACGGCTGATTTTATTGAGGTATTCATTACAAGTACTCTGATATCTTTTTTGGTCACCCCGTTCATCAGGATGGTGGCTATAAAGACCAACTATGTTGATAACCCGCAGAACAATAAGATACATGCTCATTCAACGCCTCTCCTCGGAGACGTTGCCATATTCCTCGCCGTATTCATCGGTATCTTATCGCAGTGGGATGTCATAGTCGCGTCGCGCATGAGCGTCCAGATGTCGGCGATCATCGTTGGAGCTGTGATATTGCTCTTTCTCGGACTTGTAGACGATAGGATCGGGATGGGGCCGCATATGAAACTCCTGGGCCAGTTCGTCGCGGCGATGGTCCTCTTCAAGTCAGGATTAAGAATAAATATTTTTGGCAATTATTACGCGAACCTTTTCATCACTTATATTTGGGTCATAGGTATGACCAATTCTTTTAACCTCCTGGATAATATGTA
>Ga0172379_10003541_pt1 | contig 24670 bp, 28 predicted proteins | sample GrowelOW334metaG_FD_119756 | JGI IMG/M metagenome (GOLD analysis project Ga0172379, IMG submission 119756) | Groundwater microbial communities from an aquifer near a municipal landfill in Southern Ontario, Canada - Groundwater well OW334 metaG | ecosystem: Environmental > Aquatic > Deep...
CGACAGGATATGCAACGCTTTTTTTGTGCGATTAGGGATCATATTCCCTAATGGTTCCAGTTCTGCTGTGTCTTTACAAGAAAAATGACGATTTCACCTCCACGAGGTGTCTATTACCTCCCATTTTGTGATATTATCGCGGTGGATGCGTCGTCGATCGGACTGTCATCCTATCGCTACTCCCTATCGCTATTCCCTCGCTATGACCAAAGGTTCGTTCAACCGACCGATAATCATTTTCCTCGGGCCGCAAGGCTCGGGCAAGGGGACCCAGGCCACGTTGCTCGCGGAGCGTCTCGGGATGAAGGAGATCTCGACCGGCGCGTTGTATCGCGACGAGATCGAGACCAAGACGCGACTCGGGCGGCTCGTCCAAGGCGACGTGAAACGCGGCGAGCTAGTGGCCGACGAGATCACGAACGCGCTGCTCACCTGGCGTCTGTCCGAAAAGGACGTGACGGGCGGCGTGGTCCTCGACGGCTATCCGCGCACCCTGGGACAAGCCGCGGCGCTCGAGCTCATCGGGACGCCGTCGCTCGTCATCGCTTTCGACCTGTCCGACAAGGTCGCGATCGAACGCATCTCCGGACGCCGCGTCTGCTTGAAGTGCGGCGCTTCGTATCACGTGAAGTTCGTTCCGCCGAAGAAGTCCGGGGTCTGCGACCGCTGCGGCGCGACGCTCCATCGCCGGAAGGACGACAACCCGTCGGCGGTGCGCAAGCGTCTCACCGTCTTCCACAAGAACACCGAACCGATTCTCGCGATCTACGACCGCACCGGCAAGCTCGTCGAGATCGACGGCTCGAAGAGCGTCGAAGACATCTCGAAGGACGTCTGGGCGGCCGTGAAGAGCAAGATGAGAGTGCTGGTCTGAAGTCAGCGAGTCGCCAGTAGCCAGTGGCGAGTAGGTCGACACCGGATCGGTCCGCTCGCCTCTGGCTACTCCCTACTGGCCTACGATACATATGTCCATGAAGAAAACTCCGGAAGAGGTCGAGAAGCTACGGCGGTCCGGCAACCTGCTCGCCAAGGCGCTCGCGGCGGTCGTCAAAGCGGTGGAGCCGGGAGCGACTACGGGCGAGCTCGACGCGTTGGCCGAGAAAGTCATCCGCGCGGGCGGCGGTGAACCGTCGTTTTTGGGTTACAAGACGCGTGCCAAGGACCGTCCGTTCCCGACCACGATGTGCACTTCGATCAACCACGAAGTCGTCCACGCTCCGGCGACCCCGTCGCGCGAGCTCATGACGGGCGATGTCGTCGGCTTCGACATCGGCGCGCGACTCGATGGTTGGTGTTCGGACATGGCCGTGACGGTGATCGTCGGCGGCGGTTCCAAGGAAGCCAAACGGCTCGTCGCCGTGACCCGCGAGTCGCTCGCGCGCGGTCTGGCGACGGTCAAACCCGGAAATTGGATTTCCGATATCGGCAAAGCGGTCCAGGATCACGTGGAACGCAACGGCTACTCGGTCGTGCGCGATCTCGTCGGCCACGGCATCGGTCGCGATCCGCACGAAGACCCGCGCATCCCGAACTTTTTCGACGCGCGCCAGAAACCGGTCCGGATCGAGGAGGGGATGGTGCTCTGCATCGAACCGATGGTGAACGTCGGCGAATACGACGTCTCGCAACTCCGTGACGGTTGGACGATCGTCACGGCCGACGGTTCGCTCGCCGCGCATTTCGAAGTCACGATCGCGGTCACGAAGCGGGGCTACGAGATCCTGACGCCGTTGCCGACGGCCTGAACGCCCGTATGGGAGCGAAGACCGTCGTCATCCTCGCCAGTATCTCGTTTTATCCCAAGGTGATCGAGATCGCACCCGTGCTCGAGACTAAAGGTTACCGTGTCGTCATGCCGTACGTGGCGAGATTGATGCGTGACTCGGGCGACTTTCGCGTCGAAACGTATAAGACGTGGTTAGCGAATCCGAGTGAAGGTTACGGCGCGAAGAACGGTCTCATGCTGAAACATTTCGACGAGGTGGCGGCCGGCGACGCGGTGCTAGTCGTGAACGAGGAGAAGCACGGTCTCGCCGGTTACATCGGCGGCAACGTGCTGATGGAAATGGCTTTGGCCATGCATCTCAAAAAACCGATTTTCGTCTTGAACCGGATTTCGGACCGGTTGCCGGTCGCGGAAGAGGTCCTCGGTCTCTTGCCGACCTTCCTCGATGGCGACTTGTCACGTCTGACCTTATGAAACTTTTGGGCATCGACCACGGCACGCGACGCATCGGTCTCGCGATCGGCCTCACCGAGAATCGCACGGCGGTGCCTTTGCGCACGATCGAAGGCAAGAGCCAAGAGACGGCCGCGGTGACGATCGCGAAGATCGTCACGGAAGAGGGGATCGGGACGGTCGTGATCGGCGATCCGCTCATGCCCTCGGGCGACCGTGGCGAGAGTTCGGTCCGCGCTCATGCTTTCGCTCGCGAGCTCGAGCGGCACGTCGGCCCGATGCCGATCGTCTTCGTCGACGAGCGAATGAGCTCGAAGCTGGCCGACCAGGTGATGGCCGTCCAAGGAGCGGACCGCGACTCGCTCGCGGCGGCGGCGATCTTGCAGAGTCATCTCGACATGTTGGGGAGTAGATAGTGGGGAGTTGAGAGTGGATTCGTCAGACTGGTCGGTATTGGCGTGATTCAGACAGAAAGTTTCTCCACGCGGGTCGAAAGGACGGTTCTCATGTTTCCGAATCAAGATTTCCATCACCCACTCTCCACCATCCACTCACCACTCTCCAACGCCGATGTCCCTCACTTTCCGTACCAACGCCATCCCGCTTCTCAAGCGTCCGGTCAAGGAAACCGATCGCGTCTATAGCGTGCTGTCCGAAGATCATGGCAAGCTCGAGCTGTACGCCAAGGGTTCGCGCAAGGTCGTCTCTAAGCTGGCCGGCGAGATGGAGAACGTGGGCGTGCTCGACCTGTTCGTCGTGCGCGGTCGAGCGTTCGATCGGTTGGCCGGAGCCGCGCCGGTCGCGACGCACGGCGAGTTCGAGGATTCGTTCGAACGACGTCTCGCCTTGCTCGCTTCGGCCACGTTCGTGGATCAGGCGGTGAAGCCGAACCATCACGACACCGGCATCTACGAGCTCTATCGCGAATACGTCGCCGCGCTCGCGGCCGCTTCGCCGAACGCGCTCGCGGACGGTCGTCTCGCGCTCGGACTGCAGTGGAAATTGTTCGCGAGACTGGGCTTCCGTCCTGAACTCGAATGTTGCACGCGTTGCCGCCGCTCGGTCGCGGAAACGGACGCCAGTTTCACGATCCGTCACGGCGGCGTCTTGTGCCGTTCGTGCCGCGAGACCGGCGTGGCTTTGGACGCTTCGCCGCTCCCGACCGATGCACGCAAAGTGCTCACGTTCCTGCTCGAAGCCCCGCTTTCCGAGTCCTCCAGACTTTTTCTCGCGCCCGCGCTCCGCTCGGCGACCCGTGCCATCACGAACGCCTGGAGCCTGACGCATCTCGAGTTGGAGCCGCTCGTCATCTGATTTTTTTGTGATACCTAAAATCATCGATCACACGACCGGAGAGCGGATTGTCCTTGAGGATGCCGTTTTCCCGATGCTGGTCCACGGCGCCCCGCGATCGGGAGCTTCGATGTTCAGCGTCGCCTTGTTCGCCGACCTGCTGCGAACCGGCAAGAAGTTCGTTTTCTTCACTGCGTTCGGAGCGGCTAAAGACGAGTTGCATCAGCTTCTTGAAGGGAGCGGACTCGAGACGGAGTTGCGTCACGTCGACGATCCGTCGCAGATCGAGAGTCCGGCCGAGCATCGCGGTCTCGTCGTGGACGGCGGCGATCCGGATCTGTTGGTCGAGGTGCTTGGATGTCTGCCTGACGCGAAAGAACGGTTCGTTCTCGTCAAGAACATGGAGACGATCCTCACCACGGATCTTTTCACGTGTCTGCGGCGACAGGGCAGATTCGTCCTTTCGGGCGACGTCGATGCGTGTCCCTTGTCCGATGAAGTGATCGGATATGACTTCAGGACGAGAATCTTTTTCTCGCGTCCGGCTCGCGACGTGGGTATCGAAATTCCCGACGTCGGGAAATATGTCGGTTGGGCCAGCGGATCGATCGAAGGGGAAGTGTCTTTGTCGATCTAGGAAGACGGCGTAATGGAATAAAATGGGGACTTATATGCATTGTTACTCTGACTTATTTAAGTCCGAAACGATGGATACAAACCGGATATTCCTGAACTTCGAAAGTCATGTGCTTTACAACTTCGAAGTTTATAGATATACTTATTTCGAACATTATGTCTTTTCAAGTGCTTTCGATAACAGACGAGCAGGCCGAAAAGATTCGCCTTTTAGACGAGGGGCAATTTCAGGACGTCAAAGCCAAAGAGATAGCCCCTACTTTTCTCACAAACCACATTAGTGCCTTTGCCAATGCGGATGGGGGTGACCTTTATATTGGCATTACGGATAAAGAGCGAATTTGGGATGGATTCCCCACAGCCGAAGCAGCGAACGGCCATATCCAAGCCTTCGAAATGTTTTTCCCGCTTGGTACTGATTTTCAATATGAATTTCTGGCATGCAATAAGTATCCCGGTTTGATTTTGCATGTCCAAATCAATAAGACGGCTTCAATTAAAGAAAACGCGCGGAAGATTCCGTATGTCCGTAGGGGCGCGCAAAGTCTCCCTGTCAGTACCACCGAAGGACGGAAGCAACTTGAAATGGCAAAAGGGTTAATCTCTTTCGAAACGGAAACCGTCAAAGCCCCAAAAGAGATCATTACGGAATCCAGTATCATTCAAACTTTCATCAAAAGCGTGATCCCCGACGTTCAACCAGAGCCTTGGCTTCGAAAGCAGCTCCTTCTGCGTGGAGAGTTGCCGACCGTTGCGGGTGTTTTGATCTTCGCCGAAGAACCGCAAGCGATTCTTCCGAAAAATTCAGGGATTAAGATTTACAGATATAAGACTAGGGAAGCTGAGGGATTCCGCGACGTGTTGGCTGAAGACCCGATCACGGTTGAGGGTTGCTTATATAAGCAGATTGAAGAAGCCGTTAAAAAAACGAAGGAAATAACGGAGGAAATTCCCAAAATTGGATCAACGGGTTTCGAAAAAGTCATTTACCCTCCCGAAACCCTGCATGAAATTTTAACAAACGCCGTTCTCCACAGGGATTACAGCATCAAGGATGACATTCATATTCGAATATTTGACGATCGCATAGAAGTACAAAGTCCAGGCAGACTACCCGCTCATATCACGCCGGAGAATATCTTAAGTGAACGTTTTTCGCGTAATGGGTCTATTGTTCGGCTGCTGAATAAATTTCCGAATCCCCCAAATAAGGACGTTGGGGAGGGTTTGAATACGGCATTTACGAAAATGCACGAACTGGGCTTGAGAGAACCCACTATCTTGGAAAAAGAAAACAGCGTTTTGGTTCTTATTCGCCATGAGCCGCTTGCTTCACCAGAACAGATGATCTTGGAGTATCTTGAAACGCACGATTCAATCAAAAACAGGGCCGCGCGTGACTTAACGCATATCAAAAGCGACTTTCGAATAAAGAGCGTCTTTAACAAAATGGAAAAGGCGGGGCAAATCGAAAAAGTACCGGGAACACGAACCAGCTCAACTGCATGGCGTAAAAAATTTACTTAGTTTCATGGTAACAATATATATAAGTCCCATTTTTTATGACAAAGAATCTAGCTTTGATATCCCTCGCCATGTTTCTAATCGGTGTTGGATGCGCTAAAAAAACATCGAATGTCCCTGATTTGGAATTACAGCAAGAGGGGCGCGTTTCGACCTATCGTGCGGAGTGTCAAAAGGAGTGGAAAGAGAAAACGGAACAAGTAAATAAGATCGTTCAAAATACTCCTAACATCACGACTGAACAGGCACAGAACTTGGCAAGAAATGCGGGAATTACCGATGAGAATAATTATGTTATTGACGACGATATTTGGGTTAAGGATTGCATTGATGAAAAGGCTGCGATTTTTGAAAGATAGAATATTGAAAAGTCGGGTAACATTGTCTATAAATCCCTAAAAAAGATCGGGAAGCGAGCGCTCCCGATCGGTGCGTGACGGCGACTCGGAAATCGGCGTTTAGTGAGGCGTGTCCGCGGACGGACGGGCGCCGGATTCGACGATGCGGTACGTCACATCCTGCCTGTCGAACGCATTCGGTACGTGCAGGACGTAGGACATCGGGGTCGCGAGCGCCGGCATCGGCCTCGTCAGCACGGCCGGAGCGAATGGGGGGTCGCGCCAAGTGACGCTCATGAGCTGCTCGCCTTGGGGGAGCCCGATCGTGCGACAACTGCCGGTGCCGCAGTCGCTTAGGGACAGCCCGTGTCCGCGCTCGTCGGGCTTCTGCGGAGCCGTGGCGACTTCTTCCGTCCTGCGGTCTCCGGTCATCGCCTCGTTCTTGCCGTGGCGGTAACCGATCGTATAGCAGATGACGCAGGCACCGACGACGATCGCCGTAGCGAGTCCGAGCAACTTGCTCGCGTACCACTTGCCGTTGTCGTGCTTCAGGTCTTGCGGACCAGTGTCGCTAGGTCGCTCGTTTTCCTCGACTTCGTTGCGGTCTTTTATCGTCATCTTTCCTCCTCGTGTCTCGTGGACGTGAGACCGACGTAATGTAGTCTTTTCGCCTGAATTGTCAAACGAAACGAGGGTATAGTTATGGGGAATAGCGATAGGGCGATACCTAGGCGATAGCAATAGGGTGTAGATATAGGCCGATACCGACCAGGCCGTCGACCTATAGCTATCGCCTATGGCTATACCCTCGACTCGGCCTATTTCTATCTCCCCGATTTCACGGTGTATCTGACCACATTGCCGCAGGCGAGCGGCGAGCCGTCCGTGGTCGCGGAACAGACTCGGTACCAGTAGGTCGCGCCTTTGGCCGCGGTCTTGTCTAGCCATTGGGTAGCGGAAGCGTCGGCGATGGATTCGAGGACCGTCGTCTTCGGATAGTTCGGGTCGGGATCGGTTTCGGAGCGGACGATCTTGTAGCCGGCAAAGGCTTTCGGGGTGCGTGGGGTCCAGGCGAGGAACGTGCCGGCGGTGATGCCGTTCACGATCAGGTTCAATTCGCCGGGGACGGTGATTTGATTAGACGAGGGGAGTGGAGAGTCGAGAGTGGGGAGTGGGTCGGGGGGGATCGGTGTCGGTAATGGGGTGATCGTCGGGCTAGACTTTTGGGCGGGGAGCGTGACTTTAGTGGTGGCTTGGCGTTCGCCGGAACTGACCGAGACGGTGACGTTCAAGTCTTGGTCCGTGGTCGCGGACGAAATCGTATCGGCCGCGTCTCCTTCCTTCGGTCGGCCGACAGGAGCCGCGTCAATGGTATTTTTTGCGGTCGACGAATCCCCGGACGGCGTACGTGTCCGCGCGGCATACCCGGCGGTCAAGGCTACGAGAATGGTGAGAATCGAAGCGGCGACTATCGGACGTTTATCCATAAATCGGAGATCCCACGATTGAATCCGTGATAGAGCGATTTTACCCCAATCGGGCCTTGTCTGGATAGGCGTCTTCGTTTATCATTGTGAGCAGGGTCAGGGAGGGGGTTCCGGCCCTCTTTTTGAGGTATTATGCAGGTCATCAAACTCTCCGAAATCGGCAAGCACGACGGGGAAGAGGTCGAAGTCCGAGGTTGGTCGTACAACATCCGTTCCTCGGGTTCGATCGCCTTCTTGCAGCTCCGTGACGGCACGGGCCGCATCCAAGCGGTCGTATCCAAGAAGGAAGCGGATGAGGCGTCTTGGCAAGCCGCGACCGAGGCCACGATCGAGTCTTCGGTCATCGTGATCGGGACGGTCAAGGCCGAGCCGCGTTCGTCGACCGGTTTCGAGTTGCAGGCGACTTCGGTCAAGCTCGTCTCGAAGGCAGAGGAGTATCCGATCGGCAAGAAAGAGCATGGCGTCGATTTCCTGCAGGATGTCCGTCATCTCTGGATGCGCACGCCACGACAGGAAGCCGTCCTCCGCATCAGGAGCGAGATCGAATTCGCGCTCCGCGACTTCTTCTATCAGCGCGAGTTCGTCCTCACGGACAGCCCGATCTTCACCGCGAACGCGGCCGAAGGGACCACCGAGCTGTTCGAGGTCAACTACTTCGATCGCAAAGCCTATCTCTCGCAATCCGGCCAGCTCTATCTCGAGGCGACTGCCGCGGCGCTCGACAAGACGTACTGCTTCGGTCCCACTTTCCGCTCCGAGAAGTCGAAGACGCGACGCCATCTCACCGAGTTCTGGATGCTCGAGGCCGAAGCCAGTTTCATGGACCAAGAGGAGAACATGAGGCTTCAGGAGGAGATGCTCGTCTTCGTCTTGAAGCGCGTGCTCGAACGCCGCGCCGCAGACCTGAAGACGCTCGAGCGCGACCTGAAACCGCTCGAGACGGCGGCCTTGGGCGTGTTCCCGCGGATCGATTACGTCGACGCGGTCAATCAGCTCAAAGGTCTCGGTTCCGACGTCAAGGACGGCGACGATTTCGGTGCCGACGACGAGACGATCCTCACGAAGCAATACGACCGGCCGGTCTTCATCCATCACTACCCGGCGGCGATCAAGGCGTTCTACATGAAACCGGATCCGGCGCGGCCCGATCGCGCACTTTGTTCCGATCTGCTCGCGCCCGAGGGTTATGGCGAAGTCATCGGCGGCAGTCAGCGCATCGACGATCTGGCGTTGCTCGATCAACGGATCGCCGAGCACGGACTCCCGGCCGACGCCTTCAAGTGGTACACCGACATCCGCCGCTACGGCAGCGTCCCGCACAGCGGATTCGGCATCGGTCTCGAACGTACGGTCGCCTGGATCTGCGGTCTCGAGCACGTGCGCGAGGCGATACCGTTCGCGAGGACGATCCACAGGTTGGAGCCTTAGTCGGACTTACGCGTTCGGCGAATAGCTTCGTTGGACGCTACGGTGCTCGACGCCGTATACGGATACGGCTTACTCCGCTCCGCGCGTCCGCCTCGCTCTTCATCCAAACGCGTAAGTCCTAACTTCGAAAAAAATTAAATCAAGGGGGAAATATGGGAACGACAGGGGGAGCGAGTCGGCGACAGGGAGTGGTGAGTAGTGAGTGGAGAGCGGGGAAGGGTGTCGTGAAACGGTCGGCGTCGGTCATGAATCGCGATCGGGTGTTCGGCTTGGCGCGGCAGATGATGAAGGACCAGGCGGAGCGTCCGGCGGACTGGATCCCGACGCGCGGGATCGGCGGCAAGAAAAGCGGCATGGTCCGCGGTTCCGAACTGCTCGTCGTCTTGACCCTGCTCCTCATGGCGGTCGTGATTACCGCGGCGTTCGCGGCGGCCGGGTATTACACGAGCGTCTCGATGGGGACGTCGGCGACGGAAACGGGGAAGACGGCGTCGGGGAAGGTCCCGTTCTTGTCGGGATCGGCGACGGTCCCGGGCGTCGTCGCCGACGCGATCCCGTTCCTTGTCGTCCCGAGCGTCAATGTCGAGAACGGGGTCAAGGTCAAAGCCGACGAAGACGTCCGGATAATCGGCAAGATCGAAGGCGCCGATCGGGTCGAGGTCGCGTACGTCCCGCGCGAAGGTGGCGCTCCCGGGAACGTGGTGAGCGGCCCGACCGGTCCCGACGGGACGTTCGACGTCAAGACCTCGTTCGCGAGCGGCACGGTCGGAGACATCGTCATCAAGGCTTACGCGGACGCGACTCTCGTAGCCACCAGTCTTTCTAAGGGAATCATAACGGAGTAGGGGAGGACTTCGATAAGCTATGGCACGTACTTGGATCACGGAAACCGTCGCGGCGGTCGGACAGGAAGTCGAGCTGAAGGGCTGGGTGCATGTCCGCCGGGACATGGGCAAGCTCATCTTCATCGATCTCCGCGATCGGAGCGGCTTGATCCAGGTGGTGTTCACGCCGGAGAAGAAGGAACTTTTGGCGCAAGCCTCGGAATTGCGCCCCGAGTTCGTCGTAACGATCCGCGGCAAGGTGAACGCGCGTCCGGCGAAACAGGTGAACGAGAACATCAAGACCGGGACGGTCGAGCTCGAGGCGCTGACGCTCGAGATATTGAACCGCGCCAAGACGCCGCCGTTCGAGCTCGACAAGGACACCGTCGGCGTCTCCGAGGAGATCAGGCTCAAATATCGCTATCTCGATCTGCGGAGCGAACGGATGGCGAAGAACCTCGCCGTTCGCGACCGCAACATCTCGTTCTGCCGCCAGTACCTGCACGACCAGGGTTTCATCGAGGTCGAGACGCCGTATCTCACGAAAGGCACGCCCGAAGGCGCTCGCGAGTATCTCGTCCCGTCGCGCCAGCACCCGGGGAAGGTCTACGTCTTGCCGCAATCGCCGCAACAGTTCAAACAGCTTTTGATGGTCGCCGGGGTCGAACGGTATTTCCAGGTCGCGCGTTGTTTCCGCGACGAGGACCAACGCGGCGATCGCCAGCCGGAGTTCACCCAGCTCGACCTCGAGATGAGCTTCGTCGATCGCGAAGACGTCATGGGTCTCGTCGAAGGCATGCTCGTCGAACTAGTGCGTGCGACGGCGCCCGGGAAGCGTATCCAGGAGCTGCCGTTCCCGCGGATCTCGTACGCCGAAGCGATGGCGAAATACGGTACCGACCGACCCGATTTGCGCGAGGACAAGACCGACCCGAACCTGCTCGCCTTCTGCTGGGTGGTCGATTTCCCGTTCTTCGAGAAGACGGAGGACGGCGGCTGGACCTTCACCCACAATCCGTTCAGCGCGCCGAAGCCGGAGTTCATGGAGGCGCTCATGGCCAAGGAAAAGTTGGGCGAGATTCTCACGACCCAGTACGACATCGTCCTGAACGGTTACGAGATCGGCGGCGGTTCGATCCGGAACCACGACCCGAAAGCGCTCCGCTCGGTCCTCGAGATCATGGGCCTGGACGAGAAGACGATCGACGAGCGTTTCGGCCACATGCTCGAAGCATTCGAGTTCGGGGCGCCGCCACACGGCGGCTTGGCCACCGGTCACGACCGCCTGATCATGATCCTCCAGGGCGAGCCCAACATCCGCGAAGTCATCCCGTTCCCGAAGACCGGCGACGCGCGCGACCTCATGATGGGCGCGCCGTCCGAACCCGATCCGCGGTCGCTCGACGACGTCCACGTGAGCTTCAAGACCTGACGCCTATGAGACCGGGGCTCCAGGCGCACATCCTGATCAAGGCGGCGGAAGGCCAGGGGCGGGCACAAAGGAAAGGGCTCGAGAGCTTCTATGTCGGACGGACGGCGCCGCCGAAACGCAAGGATCAAGTCGATGCGGTGACGAAATCCGTCGAGCGCCTGATCGAATCCGGATTGATGGTCGGTTACGGGATCCGCACCAAGAAAAAGTGGTTCATCAAGGAAATGCGGCTGACGCCGGCGGGACGCAAGTTGGCCCAGACGATCCTGTCGAGACAGCAGTCGTTGCCGTTGAGACGAAGTCGCAGTGGTGAAAGCCAGTAGCGAGTAGGTCGACATCGATTCGGTTTCGGACTACTGGCGACTGGCTACTCGCTACTGGCTCGTGTCACGTCTTGTACCTGGCTCGTTTCATCGACAGACATTAATAAATCGGCAAGGTATTAATGAACACCATATGTCGATACCGAAGGAGGTGAAGAAGTACCTCGACAAGAAAGGCGTGAAGTACGAGATCGTGCCGCATAGGAAGGTCTTCACGGCGTACGACTTGGCCCAGACGATGGGCGAGAGTCTCGACAAGGTCGCGAAGACGTTGCTCCTCGCCGTCGAATTGCCGGAGATCAAGACCAAAGGCCGCTACTACATCGTCGCGGTCCCGGCGAGCTACAAGGTCGAACTCGACAAGGTGAAGAAGACGCTCAAGGCGACCAGGGTCGAGATCGCGCCGGAGAAGATGATGAAGAAACTCGGCATCGAGCCGGGATCGCTGTCGCCCTTCGCCGCGCTTCACGAGCTCGAACTCCTGATGGACAAGGCGCTCCTCAAAAGCAAGGACGTGTTCGTCCGCGCCGGCAGTCTCACCGAGAGCATCAGGATGAAGAGCCGCGACCTGCACAAGATGGAAAAGTCGCTCGAAGGCGTCTTCGGCAAGAAAAGCGGCATCAAGCTGCAGGTCGTCGCCAAGAAAGCCAAGAAGAAGCACGCCAAGGGCAAGAGGCCGGTATCGAAGGCCAAGGCGGCGAAGAAAGTCGCGAAGAGGCCGGCCAAGAAGGCGGTGAAGGCGAAAAAGCGCCGTTGAACGGATTCTTATGAGTGAAGGCGAGAGTAGAATACCTGAAGAGGAAAAGCTGAGGTCGGAGCTCGAAAGTCTCCGCTCCCAGGTTCGGAGCGCGCTTTCCGAAGTCCGCAAGAATCTGGGGAAGGGGCAAGGATTCGCCGAACGTCTGCTCGCTTCCGTCAGCCCGTTCATAGAAGCCGGAATCATCGGTGAAGGTGCCGAGGAACGGCTCCGCGCCGCCGCGGACATGGACGACGACGCCGCTTCGGTCGAGGCCTCGCTCGCGGCGCTTGAATCGGCCATCGAGCTCAAGGTCATGGATCCCAAGCGGTACGAGGAGATTAGGAGCGGCGGCGAAGCTCGCGACAAGAATGTCATGCCGTTGAATGAGTTGCTGACATACGAGATAGACGGCGGCACGGTCCGCCTGCACGTACCGGACAACACTGGACGTCCGCCCTTGGAGCTCATGGCCTCAATCGGTGACGGCTTGCGCAAGTTGGCGGCGATTGTACGCGAGCATAATGCCAGCGGGGAGGGCGAGCCGATAACGCGCATAATGGGTACCTCGTGGATTGTAGCCTCGGCCCCCGCCTTGATGAAGCGGTTCGGTTTCGTTCTCAATGGGCAGGTTAGCGAGGAGCTGCGTAGAGCACATTTCTCCGACGAGATACGACAGGTCCACGAGGCGGAGATGAGTTCGGAGGAACTCTTGCGCCGTTACGGATGACCAAAGGAAGATGGCTTACGAGTTCAAGATAGACAAGTTCGAAGGGCCGCTCGATCTCCTGCTCCAGATGGTGGAGCAGGAGCATCTTGCGATTTCGGAAGTCTCGCTCGCCGAGATCACCGATCAGTATCTCGAATACCTCGAACACGAGAAGAACATCCCGAAGGACGAGTTGGCCGATTTCCTGGTCGTCGCCGCGAGACTCCTGCTCATCAAGTCGCGCATCCTGCTTCCGTCAGTCGCGCTCGAGCTCGATGAGAGCGGGTTGTCGCTCGAGGAACAGCTCCGGATGTACAAGCGGTTCGCGGATGCGGCCAAGCGGATCGAAGCGGCGATCAAGCTCAAACGTTTCATGTTCACGAGGGAGAAAGCGCCGATCCAGCCGGGGATGTTCAGCCCGCCGCGCGGACTCCTCGCCGCGCGTCTCGCGGTCGTGATGCGGGAGATCATCAAGGCCATAGAACCGGTGGTGCGCTTTCCGAAGGCGGCAGTCGAGCGCGCGGTCTCGATCCAGGAGAAGATCTCCGAGCTGCACGGGCTCCTCAAGGTCCAGGGTTCGATGAGTTTCCACTCGTTCGTCCGCGCCGCGCGGTCGAGGACCGAGGTCGTGGTCTCGTTTCTGGCGCTTTTGGAACTGGTCAAACAACGCCTCGTCTCGGTGGAACAAGAGGAACTTTTCCAGGATATCTCTATGGATCACATCTCCTCCGGCGCGGATACCGCGGCCCGAGCCACGGCCTGATATGCAAATCAAGAACGTCATCGAAAGCCTGCTGTTCGTCTCGACCAAGCCGCTCACGGCGAAAAAACTGGCGGAGATCTCCGGCGCCGAGACGCGCGACGTCGAAGAGGCGCTCGCGTCGCTCGTCCTGGATTACGCCGGACGGAACGGGGGAGTCACGCTCGCGAAGACCGGCGCTGAATACCAGATGATGACCTCGCCCGATAGCGCGGCCACGGTCCAGAACTATCTCAAAGACGAGATGACGGGCGAACTCACGCGGCCCTCGCTCGAGACGCTCACGATCGTCGCCTACCGCGGCCCGGTCACGAAGGCCGAGATCGAACAGATCCGTGGCGTGAACTGCACCCTCATCCTCCGCAACTTGCTGATGCGCGGCCTCGTCGAAGCCGAAGAGGACCGCAAGATCCTCGTCACCCGCTACCGCGTCAGCATGGATTTCCTACGCTTCCTCGGCGTCGCCAGGGTGGAGGATCTGCCTGATTTCGCGGCCCTGTCCCTCGACCAGACGTTGACCGAGCTGATCGCGGCTAAGGAAGCGGCGCCGTCCGGCGAAGACGTGAACGGATAAGGTAGCCCTTCGACTCCGCTCCCCGCTTGGCGGGGCAGGCAGGGAATAAAAAATTTCTATTTCCTGAGTGCAGCGTCCGGCGGAATCTCCCGCTCCGTTATTTAGAAAGTCAAGTAAGCGGGATCCCGCTCGACGGCGGGAGAAGTACTTCCTTCTCGTCGTTCCACGCACTACGCACCACTCTCTACTCTCCCGATCCACATGAACATCCTGATCCCGCTCCAACTGCTCGTCTTCTTTTTCGTGCCGCTCATGATGCCGCGCGAGGTCGCGGCACCGGCCGAGGCCGCGGAAGTCATGGAAGCGCAGGAGTTCCACGCCATCCTGCGTCGGCCGCCGGGCAATCTGGCGACGCTGCCGGGACTGCCGCCAGCCTTGGATCGCAAGCTACCGGCGCGCAAAGATCCGACCGATCTCGGGGTGCAGGTCGGCGCGAAGAGCGCGATCGTCGTCGACCGTCGGTCTGGCGCGATCCTTTTTTCCAAAGACGCGGATCGGGTGCACACGATCGCTTCGCTCACCAAACTCATGACGGCGCAAGTCGCGATCGCTATCGATCAGGATCTCACGAAAAAGTACGTAATCAAGGAGAGCGACCATCGCGGCGGCAGCATCGAGTATTTCCTGACCGGCGAGACGGTGACCGTGAAGGACCTGCTCTACTCGTCGCTCGTCGGTTCCTCGAACACCGCGACCGCCGCGCTCGCGAGTTCGACCGGGCTCACGCCCGAAGAGTTCGTCGCCGAAATGAACGCGAAGGCGAAGGACCTCCAGATGACCGAAGCCGTGTTCGCCGATCCGACCGGTCTTGACGAAGGCAATCATGGCACGGCCAAGGACGTGGCGATACTCGCGCAAGCGGCATTCGGCGACCCGACGATCGCCAAAGCGGCGACGACCGCCGAATACTCGTTCTCGCCGCAAGGCTCGAAGGCGAAGCGTGAACGCACGGTGAAATCCACCGACCTGCTACTCGGCAGCCAACTGAACAAGGGCGAATACAAGATCGCCGGCGCGAAGACCGGCACGCTCGGCGTCGATACCGGCTACCATCTCGCCATCGCGATAGGGAACGGCGACGGACATGACGTACTCGTCATCGTCCTGGGTAGCGAGACCGCGGACGCGCGGTTCGTCGACGCGAAATCTTTGGCCTATTGGGCCTTCGACGCTTATGAGTGGTGACAACTAGTCGATCGAAGGGGGATATGAAAATCGCGATCGATTGCCGGACTATCTTGAACCCGGCTTGTGGCGAAGCGGCTGGCATCGGCCATTACGTGTACTTTCTCGTCAAGAATATCCTGCGTCAGGATCCGAAGAACGAGTACGTGCTGTTCTTCGACGAACGTCTTTCGCCCGAAGCGGCGGCCGAGTTCATCGGCAAGTCCCGGAACGCCACGGCGCGATTCTTCCCGTGGGGGCGATACAAGAGATATCTGCCGATCGCCTACAGTCACTTGCTCGTGGCCGCGGCGGTCGCGAAGGAACGCCCCGACATCTTCCATCTTCCGGCCGGAGCCATGCCACTCGCGTCGGTCGTCCCGACCGTCGTCACGGTACACGATCTCGCGATATACGCTCATCCGGAATGGTTCCCGAAGCAGGATTTTTCGGTGAAGGTCGCTTATCCGCGGACCATGAAAGCGGCGAGACGGATCATCTCGGTCTCCGAAGCGACGAAACGCGATCTCGTAAAACGTTTCCGGATCGCTCCGGACAAGGTAGCCGTGATCCATCCCGGCGTGGACGTCAGCGGATCCTCGATTTTCAAGGAAGACATCTTTTCGAAAGACGATTTCGTGGATTACGTCGATCTCGTGGAACGCTACAAGTTGCGCAAGCCATACCTCCTGTATCTGGGCACGATCGAACCGCGGAAGAACGTCAAAGGGCTGTGCGAGGCGTTCGTGCGCGCCTTCAAGGCGTCAGCCGAAGTACGCGAGACGGAACTCCTGATCGCCGGCAAGCCCGGCTGGCAAGACGGGGGAGCGATCGCGGCGGCCAAAGTCGCGGCCAGAGCGACCAAGCGTGCGGTGCGGCTTCTGGGTTACGTCGGACACCGCGATAAATTCCCGCTCATGCGTTCGGCCCGAGCCTTCGTCTTCCCGTCGTTCGCCGAGGGCTTCGGCCTGCCGGTCGTCGAGGCACTCGCACTCGGAGTCCCGACGCTCGTCTCGGACATCCCGATATTCCACGAAGTCGCGGGGGCGGCCGCTGTCTTCGCCGATCCGAAGAGCGTCGTCTCGCTCGCCAAGGCCATAGTGAAAGTCACGAGCGACGACAAGTTTCAGGCCAGACTCGCCGCCGCGGGGCCGAAGCGGGCGAAAATCTTTTCGTGGAGCGAAGCCGCGAAAAAGACCGTCATGGCGTACGGGAAAGCGGCAAGAGGCAGGTGATTTTCCGGATGATCGAAAAAGACCCCCTGGTCGGGGGTCTTTCGTTCGTATCCATCAGATCCTCGTGTTCAACAATATGAGGATCGCGACCTGCATCACGACCCCGGCGGTGAAAGTGATGTCGCGCTTGCGGTCGACGATGTAGTTGTGGAAGAAGAAATGGAGATCGTGGAACCAGTCTAGCCACTTGGGCTTGAACAGGTTGTACACACCGATCAACATGTCCGGCAGGAGGCCGCCGACGATGCCGGCCGAGACGTTCATGCCGTCGTCGAACATGTGCGTCTCGCGGATGCCGATGATGAGGTAGACCGTAAGTACCGCGTCCAGAGTGACGTAGGCGAGCGCGGTCTTCACTTTTTGGTTGTTGCGGTAGCTTTCGTACAAGTGAGCGTCGCCGTGCGGCACCATATCCATCAGGAAATGGGACACGAGACCTCCCAGGAAGGCGGTTATCGGATCAGGCGCGGCCCGACCGATAATGGCCCCAGCTACTGCGTGGGTCGCTAAAAACATAGCAAGTCTTTAAGGATAACGCCTTTTTCGGGTCTAGGCAAGGCCTCAATGCGACCGCTGTGGATAGATACATTCAGGCCGATCGGCTTGACTTGCGGGCGTTCGTGGCGTATAACGGTGGCACCTGACGCGGGGTAGAGCAGCCAGGCAGCTCGCCAGGCCCATAACCTGGAGGTCGCCGGTTCAAATCCGGCCCCCGCAACCAAAAAATCCTCACCTGACGGTGGGGATTTTTTTGTCCGCCCGTCGTCAGGCGAACAGCTCCTCGAGCGAATGGATCCGTTGATGTCCGCTCGCGAGCGTGACTTCATGCTCACCGCGGTCCACGAGGACGAAGTCGCAGCCGGCCGCTTCGGCGAAGAGCGCGTCTTCGGCGCCGTTGCCGATGTAGAGCGTGTCTTCAGGCGCGTGACCGAGCGTCCGTAATGCATGGTGCATGCTTCCCGGATCCGGCTTCGATTCGAAGCCGCTGTCCGTGATGGGACAGACGTGGTCGAGAGACACGTCCTGAAGCAGGGCGATTTCCATTTCCGCGAGACCGCGTGGCGAGCCGGTCAGGATCGAGATCGTTTTGCCCAAGGCCTTGATCCGCTTGAGGACGGAAACGCATTCCGGATAGACGCGCGTGTTGTTCTTGCGGGATTCCGGGACGTCTTCTTCGTTGAAGATTTTCCAGAAAGTCTCGGGGTCGACGCCGAAACAGTCCTTGATGGTCTGCGACCGATTCGTCTCGAACCAGAATTTCTTGATCGTCGCATCCTTCCAGGTGCCTCCAAGCGACTCGACCACTTTAGGGACGAGTGTCGTCAGATACGATTCGGTCGTGTGGACGAGCGTCCCGTCCAAATCGAACGAGATGTGTTTGTAGGGCGTGATCATAACGTCACTTCCGTCCGCGGAACGCCTCGATGCCGGTCCAGACCGACGCGCCGAGCATGTCGAGCGCGAGGTCCGAAAGCGTGTCGTTGTAGAGGTTGATGCCCATCCGGATCATGGCATGTTGGGCGAAGAAATACTCCATGAACTCCCAAAGCACGCCGATCAAGGTCGTCGCGGCCACGAGCACGAACGCGAATTCCACGAACTTGAGGCCGGTCGCGAGGCCATGGCGGCGGAGCAAGGAGTAGGCATTAGTCACGGACCAGGCGATCGTGAGTCCGCCCGAGAAGTGCATCAACATGTCGAGCGGAGTCGCAAGCGGCAGGAAGAGCAGGCGGAGGACGTGAAGCGCGAGCACTGTGGCTGGCGGCCAAAAGATGGCGGCGATATCCTTGAGAGCGGCGAAGACGTGGTCTTTCGAGAATGTCATAGTGCGGCCATTCTACAGGGCAATCGGGCGTCTGTCACCCTTGCCAGACCTGGCGTTTCGCGTTAGAATCGGGTCTAGTATAGGAAAAGGGAATAGCGATAGGGAATAGCTATAGGGGGCCGACACCTGTCCGACGTCGGCCTATCGCTATTCCCTATAGCTATAAACTCCGTGGCGGGGTAGCTCAGTTGGTTAGAGCGAGGGACTCATAAGCCCTAGGTCGCCGGTTCGATTCCGGCCCCCGCTACCAGGAAAAAACACCAGCACGTCTGGTGTTTTTTCTTTGTGCGGTTGTCCGTGTCCGGTCGACGTTGTATCTTGTGGGACATATGCGAGACACATCAAGACCCGGGTCGGAAGGCGAGCGCGGCCGTGAAAGGGATGAGTATTTGGGCGTGACTTTCGACGAAAGCGGAGTCGCGAGCGAAGAGGTCGAAAAGCGTCGCGCAGTCGGGGAGAAGAAGGAGAGGGAAGCGCAGGGCGAATTGGCGAGACTCGAAAAGGAGATCAAGTCCGAGGTCGAGACCGTAGCGTCGGAGTCGAGTACGAAGTCCGTGTCCGAGTTCCAAGCGCGCGGTATCCCCGAGCATCTGCGCGAGACTCGTTCGAAGGGTACTGCCGCGGCTGAAGCGCTGGGGGCCTTCATCGGTATCGAAGGGATGAAAGAGGCTCGGGAGAGCCTGCCGAAGGAGGGGCCGTTCCTCGTGGTCGCCAACCATTCCGGCGGCGAGACCGGTCCTTTGCTCGCGTTGCTCAAGGATTACGATGCCCACATCGCGGCCGCGGAAGAGTTGAACTTCAACCGCTCGAAGTTCCGGTCTTGGCTGCTCAAGAAGTTACGGATGATCCCGATCAAGGAGTCGTTGTCCGATTTGACCGACGACGGAAAGCGGGAGTTGCTCGGTCGGGTGCCGGCACGGGCGCGTGGCGGTTACGAGAAAGTCGTGGAGCGCGAGCGGGACGGTGACGTCGTCATGAACAACGATTTTCTCCGCTCGTCCGTCGCTTTGTTGTCTCGTGGCGACGTAGTGGTGACTTTTCCGGAAGGTCTCTTTCTCTACGACGGCAAACGTTCGCTCCGCAAAGCCTACGGTGGAGTCGAACTCATCGCCAAGCGCTACAAGCGATTGACCGGTAAGGACTTGCCGATCGTGCCGGTGGCGATCGTTCCCGGAGGTGCCGAAGCCGGTGGCAAGCGTCGCGTCGCTGTCGGCGAGCCGGTGACGCTTGTCGGGGAGAAGGTCGGCGGGATCGATTCCGTCATGAAGAAGTTGGCCGAACTGATGCCGGAGAGTTTGCGCGGGTATTACGGAGCGGACAGAAAGTCGGAGACATAGTCACGACTATATGGACAGGTCGGCTCTTATATTGATCGACTACATCAACGAAGTAGTTGATGAGAACGGGAAGTTAGCCAGCAAGGGTTACCCGGCTTTCGTACGGGCACATGGCGTGCTTGAAAAAGTTAACATTGCGATTGCCAAAGCGCGAGCAAGAGGTGTCCCAGTAATTTTCGTCAGAATCGGTTTCTCGCCGGATTATCAAGATTGGCCTGCTTTTTCTCCGCTCTTCGGGGTAGCCAAACAATCTGAGGCGCTTCGGTTGGGTACCTGGGCGACTCAGATTCATGAGTCCTTGGACAAGAACGACATGGACGCCCTGGTCACCAAACACCGTGTCGGCGCGTTTTATAGGACATCGCTTGAAGGGATTCTTCAAAAGTCTGGAATCAATCGCATTCTTTTGGGTGGTGTGGCGACGGATTTGGCAGTTCAGTCGACAGCGCGAGAGGCGCATGACCGAGACTACCAGGTCGTTGTACTCGAAGATTTATGCGCTGCTGGAAACGAGGAGGACCACGTCGATGCTTTGCGACTTTTAGCGAAGGTCGCTACGGTGGCAAAAAGTACCGAAGTGTCTGAATTGAACTAGACGTGGTTACAGGCATCTCTTGCACTCGCTGACGACCCGTTCGACCCCCACATCTTTGGTAAACACCACAATAAAACCCGCTCTCGTCGAGCAGGTTTTATTGTGGTGCCGATGGTGGGGGTCGGGTTCGCCTTGGAACGGCTCACCCCGGGGCCGCTACACGAGTGCCATCGGGCACTCGCTCCGCGCCCGTTCGACCCCCACTTTTTCGTATGCACCAAAGAAAAACCAGCTCTCATCGAGCCGGTTTCTCTTTGGTGCCGATGGTGGGGGTCGAACCCACATGGGCTTACGCCCACACGATTTTGAGTCGTGCGCGTATACCAATTCCGCCACATCGGCATGTCGTCTGTTTGACGTTCTACGGGGCTAAAGATAGCTTCTAAACGTGCCGTTGTCAAAGACGATTCGTGGGCTGTATACTGTGTGGGCTTGAAGCCAGTTGCGAGTAGCCAGTAGCGAGTAGGCCGAATTCGGTACGATGTCGACCTACTCGCCACTGGCAACTGGCCACTGACCGAACGATACCTATGGCACAGATACTCTCGGTCGTGAACCAGAAAGGGGGAGTGGGCAAGACGACCACGGCCGTGAACCTCGGGGCTTATCTTTCGGCCCTGGGCAAGTTCGTGCTTCTAGTCGACCTGGATCCGCAAGCTAACGCCTCTTCCGGCGTCGGTCTCGATCGGGCGGCCGTGACGCGGGGCGTGTACGAGCTCCTGATCGGCGAAGCCAAAGCTCGGGATCTGGTCTTGCCGACTCGGCTCGAGGGTTTTCGCATCATTCCGGCGACACCCTCGCTCGCCGGCGCTACCATCGAACTGGTCGGTCTCGATCGGCGGGAGTTCCGTCTGTACGACGCCCTGCTCGAGATCAGGAACGATTACGATTTCATCCTGATCGACTGTCCGCCCTCGCTCGGACTCCTCACGGTGAACGGACTCACGGCCGCGGATCAGGTCTTGATACCCGTGCAGGCCGAGTACTACGCGCTCGAAGGTCTCGGCGCTTTGGTCGAGACGGTCACCCTAGTACGCGACAACCTCAAACCGAGCCTCGACGTCTTGGGGGCCGTGATCACCATGTTCGACAAACGCAATTCCCTGTCCGATGCGGTCATGCGCGATCTCTATCAATATTTTCCGAACCGTATCTTCCGTTCCGTGATCCCGAGGAACGTCCGGTTGGCCGAAGCGCCTTCGCATGGCATGTCTATCTACGAATACGATCCCCAGTCGACCGGCGGCAAGGCGTACGAACGTCTCGCCAGGGAAGTCTTGGGTTTTGAGGTGTAAAAAGAACTATGGCGACTGCGCGCGGACTCGGACGAGGATTGGGTTCACTCATCCCTAAACGGCCGGCGATCTCGGAACCCGAGATCAGAGCGGCGGTCCCCGTCGTTTCGGTCGCGACGGACGTCGTCGTGCCGAAGGTCACGAGCGCGGCCGGAATCCCGCTCATCGTGCCGATCGAGCGGATCGTGCCTAACCCGCACCAGCCGCGCGAACATTTCGACCACGCCGAGCTCGAGGACCTGATCGCTTCGATCAAGACTCATGGCATCTTGCAGCCTCTCGTGGTCACCGAAAAGCCGGACGGGACATACGAACTCATAGCCGGCGAACGGCGTCTCCGCGCTTCGCGTCTCGCCGGACTCGCCGGCGTCCCGGTCGTGCTGCGCGACGCGGCGGAACAGGACAAGTTGGAACTCGCGCTCATCGAGAACATCCAACGCCAGGACCTGAATCCGATCGAAGAGGGCAAAGCCTACCGGCACCTCATGCAGGATTACGGGCTCACTCAAGAGGAAGTCTCGAAGCGGGTCGGCAAGAGCCGCTCGCAAGTCGCGAACACGGTGCGCTTGCTCGAATTGCCCGAAGACATCCAACAGGCCGTACAGTCCGGCCAGATGCAACCTTCGGCGGCCAGGACGTTGCTCGCGATCGAGTCCAAGGAAGAGCAACTCGAATGGTGGCGCCGGATGTCGGCCGAAAAGCTTACCGTACGCGACATCGAGGAAGCGGCGCGCCGGGTGAACGGTCCGCGCAAGGTGTCCATCCCCGACGCTAACATCGAGGCCGATGAAGCGGTCCTCCGTGGCGCGCTCGGCACCAAAGCCACGGTCAAGAAGCGCGGCGAGAGCGGCCAGATCGCCATCCATTTCTTCTCGAACGAGGAATATCGCGCGCTCATCGACCGGTTGGCGAATGGGGTTTCTTGAGGAAGTAAGAAGTAGGAAGTCGGGAATGGAAGTCTCGACTTTATAGACCACGGCTATCAGCCGTGGTCTTAAAAAAATCCTTCTTCCTATCCTTACTTCTTACTTCTCACTTCCTAACCCCCCCCATCACTTCATCGCTCCTCTCTCCACCACCACCTTCCGTATCCAGTCCGCGATGCCCGTCTTCGCGAACGACTTGATCTTGTTCCTGGCGTTCGAGGTCTTCACGAACTTGAGCCAGTCCTGGTTCGGCGTCTTGCGGTTCCGGTCGGTCGTGATCTGGATGATGTCGCCGGACTTGAGCGCGCGGTCGAGGCTCGTCATCTCGCCGTTCACGCGCGCGGCGGCGCATTTGTTGCCGACGTCCGTGTGGATCGCGTAGGCGAAGTCGACCGGCGTCGCTTGCTCGGGCAGGTCGATCACGTCGCCCTTCGGCGTGAAGACGAAGATGCGGTTCTGGAAGACGTCGAGCTTTAGCGCCTCGAGATTCCGCAGGAACTGTTTCTGGTCCTCGATCTCCTTCTGCACCTTGGCGAACTCCTTGATCCAGGCGAGTTCGCGTCCTTGCGGCGTCTTGGAACGCTTGCCGGCTTCGGTGTATTGCCAGTGCGCGGCGATACCGAACTCGGCGGCGCGATGCATCTCGGGCGTGCGGATCTGGATCTCCACGATTTCGCCGTTCTCGCAGAAGACCGTGGTGTGCAACGATTGATAGCCGTTCGGTTTGGGTTGGGCGATGTAGTCCTTGATGCGCCCCTTGAGCGGCTTCCAGCGCGAGTGGATCACCCCGAGCGCGGCGTAGCAGTCGCCGATCGTCGGGACCTGGATGCGGAGCGCCACCAGGTCGTAGACCTGATCCATGTCACGTCCGTGGTTCAGCAGTTTGCGATAGAGGCTGAAAAGATGTTTGGTCCGCCCGTTCATGTCCACGATCTGGATGCCGGCCTTCTCGAGGTCCGCTCTGACGACCGTCTGGACCTCGTCGACATACTTCATCATCCGGTCGAGCCGGCCTTCGACGAGCGAGGTGACCCAAGCATATTCCTTAGGGTCGACGTGCTTGAAGGCGAGATCTTCGAGAGTGCCGCGGATCTCGCCCATGCCGAGACGGTTCGCGATCGGCGCGTAGATCTCGAGCGCCTCCCGTGCGATCCGCTTGCGTTTTTGTTCGGGGACCACTTCGAGCGTCTCGAGATTGTGGATGCGGTCGGCGAACTTGATGAAGATCGCTCGGATGTCCTTCGCGATCGCGATGAACATCTTGCGCAGGTTCTCGGCGTAGCGTTCGATGCCGCGGTACTGGACGTGACCGAGTTTGGTGACGCTTTCGACGAGATCAGCCACCTCGCCGCCGAATTCGGCGCGTAGCCGTTTGCGGACGGCCTCTTGCGGCAGGGTGGTGTCTTCGATCGTATCGTGGAGCAGCCCGGCGACGACGACGGGGAGGGCCAGGTTCATCTCCGCCAGCTTGATCGAGGTCGCGAGCGCGTGCGCGATGTAGTCCTCGCCGCTCAAACGTTTTTGACCGCGATGGATCTCTTCGGCGAAGGCGTAAGCGCGCTCGACGAGCGCCAAATCGGAACCGTCGTTACGGTTTTCGAGTATGGCGATGAGTTCCTTGAGCTCGCGGACCGGGGGCATAAGCGTGATCGGACGATAAAATGAGCATATGACGCGAACCGTCCTTTGTAAACCCTGGACATTGACGCGACCCCGACGTTTCCGTATCATTCGGGCCGTCTGTCGGTCTTTACAACCCACAACCGCCCGAAACGGGAAAAGGAGGGGGTCATGAGGGACTCCGAAAAAGTTCCCATCGAGGCGGTACTGCTCGATGCGAACTACACGATCTTCACGCCCTGGAACAGGACCAGGCCGGCATTGCTCGCCAAGGTGGTGTTCGAGATCACGGGAAGACACGTCGACGGACTCGACTTCCTGAACAAGTCTCGCGCCATCCGTCGGGCCATGAATGCCAAGGTGTCCGAGGCGGACCAGAACACGGACGAGTACTGGATGGACGTCAATGCCTCGGCCCTCGAGAGCGTCG
>Ga0172379_10003542_pt1 | contig 24648 bp, 29 predicted proteins | sample GrowelOW334metaG_FD_119756 | JGI IMG/M metagenome (GOLD analysis project Ga0172379, IMG submission 119756) | Groundwater microbial communities from an aquifer near a municipal landfill in Southern Ontario, Canada - Groundwater well OW334 metaG | ecosystem: Environmental > Aquatic > Deep...
AGTTGCTTCACCTTATAACGCCGACTTCGACGGGGATGAAATGAATATTCACTCACCGCAGACAGAAGAAGCAAGAGCAGAAGCAAAAATACTTCTTGATGTAAAAAGAAATTTATTCTCTCCAAAAAATAATACAAACTTAATTGGTTGCATCGGTGACGCTATTACAGGAAATTATCTTTTAGGAAACAACGAATTCACAAGAGAATATGCAAATCAGATTTTATTCAAATCAGAAATTGATCATCCATTAATAACAAAAAAGACTGTAAGCGGTTTAGAAATTTTCTCAGCAATACTTCCAAAAATTAATTTTTCAAATGATTCTGTTCAGATTAAAGACGGGCAATTCATTAAAGGTACATTAAATAAAACTTTATTCGGAAGTGAAGATGGAGAACTGATAAAAGAATTAGAAAAACAAGTCGGAATAAATGAAACTTTTGAAATAATAAGAAAAGTATTCAGCTTAGGTATAAAATATCTTTCAGATAAGGGAATTACAATTTCATTGGAAGATTTGGATTTGGACCAAAGCATTATTGATGCAGGTGAAGAGATAATCAAAAAGGCTGAAAAGAAAACAGAAGAAATAATTGAACAATATAATAATGGTGAACTTGAGAGAATTCCAGGAAAGACCGACGTGGAATCAAGAGAAATTAGAATTTTGCAGACCTTGAATGAAGTCAGAACAAAGATTGGAGAAATTGTTAAGAAAGATTTCCCAAAGACTAATCCAGTTAATGATATGATTCAGTCAGGGGGAGGAGGAAATATTTTGAATATTACTCAGATGGCTTCATGCGTCGGACAACAGGCATTATGGGGAAGAAGAATTGACATTGGGTATGACAAGAGAACATTATCTTTCTTCAATCAGGGGGACTTGTCTCCTAAAGCAAGAGGATTTATCAGAAGTTCATTTATCAGAGGATTGCGTCCTGATGAATTTTTCTTTGGAGCAGTTACAGGAAGAGACTCACTGATGGATACAGCATTGAGAACTCCAAAATCAGGATATTTATACAGAAGACTTGCAAATGCATTGCAGGATTTGAGAGTTGAATATGATGGAACAGTAAGAGACAGCAATAATAATGTTATACAATACAAATATGGCGACGATGGAATTGATGTTTCAAAACTTCATATGAAAGAACAAGTTTCTCCAGGGGAATCAATAGGAATTGTTACTGCACAATCTTTCGGGGAACCTTCAACACAGATGGCGCTTAATGTATTCCACTTCGCAGGAGTTCAAGAAATGCAGGTTACAATGGGATTGCCGAGATTAATTGAAATTTTCGATGCAAGAAAAAAACCTTCTTCACCAAAGATGGAAATTTACATGAAGAAAGAATATAATAATGAAAAAGATGCAAAAGTTTTCGCTGAAAAAATCAAGGAAGTTACACTGAAAGAAATTTCTTCAGAAATCAGTCTTAACTTCAGCGACAAGACAATAAAAATTTCAATTGATAAAAACGGATTGAAACAAACTCACAGTTCAATAAAGAGCGTTGTTGAAAAACTGAATGATTTGGGATTCAGAGCAAAAGAAAAAGAAGATACAATAATCCTCAATGCATCAGAATTTGATTTCAAACAAATTTATCAGCTTAAAGAGAAATTGAAGAAAACAATTATTTCCGGAATAAAAGGAATCAAGCAGATTTTAATTGTCAAGAGAGAAAAAGATTTCGTTGTAATGACTCTCGGAACAAACATCAAAAAGATAGTTGAACTTAAAGAAGTTGATGCAGATAAATTAATTTCAAATGATTTCTATGAAATGGCAGAAGCATTCGGAATAGAATCTGCAAGACAATTGATTATGGATGAAATTTACAATGTGATAAATACTCAGGGACTTGATATCAATGAAAGGCACTTGAAACTAGTTTCAGATGCTATGACAAACACCGGAGAAATTAAAGGAGTTACAAGAATGGGAATTATTATGCAGAAATCTTCAATCTTAGCAAGAGCAACTTTCGAAACACCTGGAAAACAATTCATCAACGCAACAATCAAAGGAAGCAAAGATAAATTAATCAGCGTTATAGAAAATATAATGTTGAATCAGCCAGTTCCAGTAGGAACAGGACTTCCAGGATTGTTAGTTAAAGTAATTGGTCCGTTGACAAAGAAAGAATCTGAAAAGAAAACTGCAAAGAGAGAAACAGTTGAGGAAACGAATAAGTAAGCCCTAAGGAAAAAGAGTTCTGATAAAAATTAGAAAATGGAAAAACATGAGTTTAGATAATAAATTCCAAGACATTGAATTAACCAGAGCACAATTAAGAAGATTAAAAAGAAATGCACTAAATGAACAATTTAAAAAGAAAAAAAAACCATTTCCTCAAGAAAAAGTTCATGATTCTTTCAAAACAACTTATGATATTGTTGCAGTAAAAAATTTGTTTAAAGGAACAGATATTAGTGAAGAAGTTATTTCTCAAGAACTTCAAAAAATAGAAGCTAAAAAAGAAAAAAAAGTTTTAATGTTTGCAGGAATTAAAAAAAATCTGCTAAGTCTTAAACCTCTTGTTTTAGCAGGATGTATCGCAGGTGCAATCTTAGGAAATACTACTGCCAGATACATAACCGATTTAACAGAATTTGATACCTTATATGACACAGTTTTAATCCAATATGGAGATGGGAATAAAGATGGGTTAATTAGCCCTGGTGAAGAATATACTTTTAGAAAAGAAGTTTTGAATGAACACAATGTGATATATAGGGCGGGAGATAGAATGGTAGATTCTAAATATCCCGACGGAAAATCTGTTCCCATCTCAGATTTAACTCAATGGCTCAAAGAATACGACCAGAAAAAGAGTTCTATAACAAATAAGTAATTCTAAGACAATTAATCTTATAAATAAATTAAAATAATAAAAATTATGGAATTAGATTTTGTAACTATGAAAATTGAAGAATCATTAAACTTAGGAATAGAATTAGTTAAAATAGATGATTTTCTTGTGCACATAATTGAATCTTTATCTCCATCTTCTCCTTGGTCTAAATCATTAAAAACAAGTTATTGTTCTAGGGGCGGAGCAATTGATACTGCAATGGAACAAGTAAAAAAAATAACTGCAATAGTAAATGAAAAATATGCTAATATTCCTATGGCATTAGTTTACAAAGATAGCATCGTTAAAAAATCAGCTGAAATTGAAGAGCTTGCTAAACCTTACTTAGATTAAACATCAATAACTTTATAAAACAAATTATTCTCCCAAACTTATACAATGGTTAATACAATAGATATGCAGGATATAATGCACTTGAATCTGTTTAGTCAGATAACAAGAATTGATACACGATTCTGCATGAAATACAATGGCGCGATAATTTTCTGTGTTCCTAAGAATCTTTTAGCAAAAGCTGTCGGAGAACAGGGAAAAAATCTTAGAAGACTAAGTGAGACTCTCGGGAAAAAAATAAGAATAATCCCAATGCCAAGAGGAATTCACGACGCGAGAGGATTTATTCAGACAATTGTAAAACCAATTATGTTCAAAGATTTGGAAATAAAAGGAAATGAAATGATTATCACTGCAGGAAATATTCAGAGCAAAGCAGCATTAATCGGAAGAGACAAAAGAAGACTTATTGAATTGGAAAAAATCGTCGAGAATTTTTTCGGAAAAGAATTGAAAATAATTTAAATTCTCCATCAATAACATTTAAAAACTATTTTTCTCAACATATTTTATGGGTTTAAAGAGCGCTAAAAAATTAATGAAGAATAGAAAGAATGCCAGATGGCAGGACAAAAAGTATATTGCGAAAACTCTTAATCTTTACGCTAAAGCTGATCCGCTTGAAGGCGCAAATCAGGCAAAGGCAATTGTTCTACAAAAAGTTCAGAAAGAAGCTAAACAGCCAAACTCAGCGATGAGAAAATGCTGCAAAGTTCAGCTTACAAAAAACGGAAGAAGTGTAACTGCATTTATTCCAGGAAATCTCGCTCAAAGATTTATTGAAGAACACGACGAAGTTTTAATTCAAAGAATTGGCGGAAAACAGGGACGTTCTAAAGGAGATATTCCCGGAGTTAGATTCCAAGTTATTCAAGTAAATGATCAGCCATTGGAAAGATTAGTCCACGGCAAGATTGAAAAGGGTAGAAGATAAAATGAATATAAACGAAATATTAACAGTTGTATACGCTGGTTTTTCATTAACTGTCGCCCCATATGTAATTTATAGAGGAATCAAAAGCATAAAAGAGTCAAGAGAATTTATAAAAGAATTAGATACCTATAAAAAAAATACGGAAAGGGAAACCAAAGAAATTTGTAATTCACTTCAGATTATTAGAAATAATAGAAGATTCTTAGAGTCAAATCCCCAACCATTAACATCAATTAAATTAGAATCATTAGCTAATTAAAAAAGTTTTACAAAATTAAAATGGCAGAAGAAAAAAATAATTACGGATTCAAGTTATTCGACTTATACGATATTTCTGGAATTGAAGTTAAAGACCCAGGACTAAAACCAGTTATAAATTTACAATCAAGATTAGTTCTTAATTCTCACGGAAGAAATGTTCAAAAATTCGGCGCATTAAAAGTGAATGTTGTTGAAAGATTGATGAACAGAATCGCAGTTGCAGGACACCGAGGGAAAAAACACAAAATCGCAAAGGGTGAAGCATCAGGAAAATATTCTAAGAATATGAAAATACTTTTGGAAGCATTCAAATTAATAGAAAAAAGAACAGGAAAAAATCCAGTTGCAGTTCTAGTTCAAGCAATTGAAAACTCTGCACCAAGAGATGAAATTACAGTTATTGAATACGGAGGAGCAAGATATCCTCAGGCAGTTGATGTTGCACCGATAAGAAGAATTAATCTTGCATTAAGATGGTTTATTCAGGGAGCATCTGACAAAGCATTCAATAAAAAGAAAACAATGACTGAAGGAATTGCAGAAGAAATAATCCTTGCATCAGAAAGCAATGGAGAAAGTTTTGCATACAGAAAAAAGAATGAAGCAGAAAAACAGGCTGATAGCGCACGATAATACAGCAATGATAATACAATACGATAATTCTAAAAAACCTGAAGAAATTTCAAGAGAAATCTATAAGGAATTATTAGATTTGCCTGAGGGAATAAGAGCAGGTCTTCAAAAATTACTTTGGAGCACACCGATTATAAAAACTGGCCTTTTGGTTGAAAGAAAAAATCCAAATTCTGTAATCATGGATGTTTCTGACCTTCGTGATATAGAAGATTAATTTATCACAATAATTCTTTTAAACTATTAATATCAAAACAAGTAAATGAAAAATATATTAAAAATTATAGGACTTAGTCTTACATTAGCGGGATGTATAAACAATTCAGCATCTCAATTTGAAAATGCAACAATAAAAAAAATAGGAAATGAAACAGTAACAATAGGTTATGATTTTGATAATGATAGATTTGAAGATACCAGATATGTTTATAGGATTATAGATCAAAGGGGGAATACCATTGATTTAGAATTAGTAGGGATTGGAGAAGATAAAGATAAAAATCATTCCTTTACTCCTGACGAATTTGTCTATGTAAATAAAAATTTTTCTAAGTTAAGCAAAATAGAAAGAGTTCCATAAATTTTTAATTTTTAATTCCCCTCATAACATTTAAAAGTATTATTTTTCCAATAAGGATATGAATAGTTTAGATTCTCAACCCGGAATAATTTCTTCTTTAGGAGAAATTCCCCTAGCCTTAACAAATAATCACAATGAAGTCTATTATTATTGGGATAATTCGAGATTAAAAAGTTCTACTTTGTTTCACATTGATGGACACGATGATTTACATTCACACAATTCTTATGAGATAACTGGAGAGGATTACTACAAATCACTTGGAATTGCTGGTTTTATTATGCCTGCTTTTTTTCACGGAATCGTTGAAAAAATATATTGGATGAATCCCCATTCTGAAGAAAGAAGATTACAGGATATGACAAAAATATTATACATCGATGATGATGGAAATTATTATGGAAAAAAGAGGAAAATTAATCAGGTAGTTATCAGAAAAAAACCTTTTATTTTAGATATTGATTTAGATGCATTTTGTTGTGATAAAATAATTAATCATGTTCGTTTTGATTATGATGGAGTTACAAATTGGAAAATAAGATTGGATGAAACAATGAAAACTCTTTCTCGTGTCTCAAAGGAACCAAATCTTGTAACATTAACTCTTTCAAATTCTCCTGCATTTGTACCAGAGAATCTTTCAATAGAAGTATTGGCTTCACTATTAGATGGACTTAAAGAAGTATACGGACAAATAAAAGATTATTCAAAATTAATTGATTTTTGCTTGCACAAAGATTGAAGATTAATTATCACAATAATTCTTTTAAATATTGATTCTACCAAATTAATTATGAAAAAATTCCCGAATGCTAAATTGTATAATGGTTTGATAAGATATGAGTGTAGAAATGGGCTCGGGATTAATAATCCTAAAGTAATAAGTCATCTTCATGAATTAGATCTTATCCCACTAAAATTGCAAGAAGTAATCGTTGCAGGAGGGTTGGATATTATTTTCTTCAATGGACAATTAACTGATAATTGGGAACTAAGAAAATCAAAGGGGAAAAAACCAAGGGGGTGGGAGAAGGGAGACATTTGGGATAAGGTGCCGGGAGGAGTAGCAGGAGTAAGAGTTTACATAGGGATTAACGGAGATTACTATTGGACTCCAGAAGGTAAGGATAATATTTTTCTTCACGAATTTGGGCATGGATTTGATAAAATAGTAGGAAAACGTTTTTATCATAAACCAATTTCAAGAGAACCAATAATAAGACAGGCAGTTAAAGAAGAACCCTTTAAGGGAGATGGTGAAGATTATTTCCATTACCCCCTAGAATACGTAGCAGAATCAGTAGACTGGTTTTATTCTAATTATCATTCGAGAAGAAAATTAAGAGAGAACCAACCGACAATTTTTGAATTCTTAAGCGAAATAAATAATCGATGCAAATAGATTATCCCCCCGAATAATTATTTCTTTTTCCAATAACTTTTTAAACTAATTTTCTTAAAACTAATTATAAGACCATGGCAGAAAAAGAAACACAATTGCAGAAGATTCAGAGACTTAATTCAAGTCCGAAGAATATCAGAAACATAGCGACAAGCGCGCACATTCACCACGGAAAAACTGCTTTAACAGATAATCTCCTTGCCGCATCAGGTTACATGGCTTCGAAAAATGCAGGAAACCTCGACGAGGGAATGGCAACATGGCAGCATTCAGACGAACAGGAAAGACTTATGACAGTTGACGCTGCGAATGTTTCAATGGTTCACGATTTTCAAGGAGAAGAATATCTAATTAATTTAATTGATACTCCCGGTCACGTTGATTTCGGGGGAAATGTTACAAGAGCTATGAGAGCTATCGACGGAACAATCGTTTTAGTTTGCGCAGTTGAAGGAATAATGCCCCAAACAGAAACAGTTATCAAACAGGCATTAAGAGAAAGAGTTCAGCCAGTTTTATTCATTAACAAAGTTGACAGATTAATCAAAGAAATGAAACTGACTCCCGAAAGCATGCAGGAAAGATTTGTAAAAATAATAAAAGAATTTAATGATTTAGTTGCAAAAATTGCAGAACCAGAATTCAAAGAAAAATGGCTTGTGAATATCGGCGACGGAAGTGTTGCATTCGGAAGCGCAAAAGAAAACTGGGCATTGTCTGTTCCATTCATGAAAAAAAATGGAATTACTTTCAAAGATATTTTCACATTAGTTGAAATGCCCGATCAGGAAAGAAAAGATTGGACCTGGAAAAATGCGCCGTTATACGAAGTTCTTTTAGATATGGCTGTAAAACATTTGCCTAATCCATTAGATGCACAAAAATACAGAATCCCAAAAATCTGGAAAGGAGATTTAGACAGCGAGTTCGGAAAAGATTTAATGACTTGCAATCCAAAAGGAAAAGTTGGTTTTGTGATAACAAGAATTGTAATTGACCCGCGTTCAGGAAAAGAAATTTCAGCAGGAAGACTTTTCTCTGGAACATTAAGAAATGGAATGGATGTCCATCTTAATCTTGATAATAAAGAACAGAAAGTTCAACAGATATTTGTTTACAACGGAATAAAGCCAGAACAGATTGATGAAATCGGTCCGGGAAATGTTCTTGCAATTTCAGGAGTTACAGGAGAAGCAGGAGAAACAGTAACAGAATCTCCAGAGACACCTTTTGAAGAATTGAAACATATTTTTGAACCAGTAGTTACAAAATCTATTGAAGTTAAAAAAATGATGGACTTGCCTAAACTTGTTGAAATATTAAAACAAGTTGCAAAAGAAGATCCGTCAGTAAAAGTTGAAATTAATGAACAGACCGGAGAAAGTTTGATTTCAGGAATGGGAGAACTTCATCTTGAAATTATTGAAAACAGAATTAGAACAGAAAAAGGTTTAGATGTAAAAACTTCTGCGCCAATTGTTGTTTACAGAGAAACAGTCAACAAAGAATCAGATTCTGTCGAGGGAAGAAGTCCAAACAAGCACAATAGCTTTTTCATTTCAGTTGAACCATTAGAAGATGATGTCTATAGCGCAATCAAGGACGGAGAAATTCCTGAGGGAAGAGTTAAGAAAAAATCTCAGGAACTTGCTACAAAATTCTCAAGATTCCCCGATTATGATAATGAAACTGTAAAAAGTATAAGAGATATTTACAAAGGAAATGTTTTCTTTGACAAAACAAAAGGAGAAGTTCACATCGGAGAAGTTATTGAAATGGTTTTGGATGCTTTTGAAATGGTTATTGATAAAGGACCATTAGCAAGAGAACCATGTTCAAAGATGAAAGTTTCATTAATGGATATCAAGCTTCACGAAGACGCTATTCACAGAGGTCCTGCTCAGGTTTATCCTGCAGTTAGAGAAGCAATGACTGAAGCAATGAAGGGTGGAGATGCTTGTTTGTTAGAACCAGTTCAGATTCACCTGATTGAAGTTCCTGATAAATTCTTGAATACAATCACAAGATTAGTCGGAGGCAAGAGAGGACAATTGCTTGAAGTTCAACAGGAAGAAAGCGAAACACAAGTAAGAGCAAAAATCCCTGTCGCTGAAATGATTGGATGGAGTAATGATTTACGTTCTGCAACAGAAGGAAGAGGAGTTTCATCTTTAGCAGATCAGTTGTTTGAAAAAGTTCCACGTTCATTAATTGAAGAAGTTATTAAGAAAATCAGGGCAAGAAAAGGTTTAGCTGAGAATCAATAGTTTTAAAAATAATTCTTTAAAGTTAGTTAAATGAAAACGATGAATGGAAATTATTATTTTGTTTTAACAAAAAATTGCAATTTTAAATGTGCTCATTGCTATATAAGTGCTGGACCAGGAATGAGAGATACAACAATCGAAGAACAAGATTTTCAAAAATGTATAAATCATCTTCCCGCATTTAAGGGAGAACTGTGTTTAAGTGGAGGAGAGGTCTTTACAATAAAAGATAAGCTCTATAGTTTTCTTGATTATCTAAAATATGACAATAAAAAAAGAGAAAGAAAAAACCAAGGGAAGTTAGAATTAGTAGTTCAAACAAATGGGTCTTGGGGAAAATCAGATGGGACAGCAGTAAAAATATTACAAGAATTATTTGATTTCGGAGTAAGAGGTTTAGATTTGACTTCAGCAGATATTTTTCATAGACAACAGGGAATGAAAAAAGAATGGCTGTTAAAAATAAAAAAAGAAGCTGAAAAAATTGGATTTAAGGGAGAACATATTATTATACGGGGGGCCGGAAAACAATTTGGAATTTTTCCGTTGGGAAGAGGGAAATCATTTTATGACCCGAATCACAAGTTCACGAGAACGACCAATTGCAAATATAATTTAACAGATTATTCTCTTACTTTTCATCAAGACGGAACAGTTTACAATTGCTGTTGGGGAATTTTTCCGCTTCCTGGAAATTTGATAAGAGAACCTTTAACGAGAATTGTTGAAAGAGCAAAAAAAAATTCTCGACTTAATACAATTGATAAAGAAGGAATTTTAAAATTGGCTGAGCACGACGGTTTCCAAAAACAAGAAGTTCAAGAAATAATAAAAGAATATGGAAAGTGTATTTTTTGTGTAACAAATTATGTTGCTGAAGAAAATCAATAAATTTTATTTTAAATATTTTATTTCGTCGGCAATATTCCTGCCGCAGATTTCGCATTCATAAATTCTTAATTTTCCTTTGTCTTCAATATATTCCATGCTTATCACTCCGCATTCTTCGCAAGGGAGTTCTCCCCTCGGAGTTTTCGGCATTGAATCCAAAAGTTTTTTTTCAAGCTCTTCAAGATGTCCTCGCAATTCAGGATGTCGTTGCAAAACTGAAATTGCTGGAGCATTTGCTTCAACTAATATTTTATGTTCCTGCCCATTTTTTTTGTAATAAGATTTTTCTTTTTCAGTTAACATTTTTGTATTATAGTTTTCTTTTACAGTGTAGCTTTTCTTTTTCTAAAAGAAAAACCCATTTTTAAAAATAGTTATCCTCGAGGGCAATAATATAAATTTTTCAATTACCAAAACATTTATAAATATAATTTTTTATAAACTCTTATGGCTAAAGAAAAACCAAATATGAATGTTGTCTTCGTAGGACACGTTGACGCTGGAAAGTCAACTACAGTTGGAAGACTTATGTTCGATTCTGGAGTTGTTTCTGAACAAGAAATGAAGAAATTGAAAGAGGAAGCTGAAAAACTCGGAAAAGCTGGTTTTGAATTCGCTTACGTTATGGATAGAGTTAAAGAAGAAAGAGAAAGAGGAGTTACAATTGATTTAGCTTATAAGAAAATTATGACTCAAAAGTTCCAAGTTACAATCATCGACGCACCAGGTCACAGAGATTTCGTTAAGAATATGATTACAGGAGCTTCACAAGCTGATGCTGCTTTCCTTGTAGTTGCTGCTACAACAGGAGTAGAACCTCAGACAAAAGAACACTTGTGGCTATTAAGAACAATGGGAGTAAGAAATATTGCAGTCATAATCAATAAGATGGACTCAGTTGGATATGAAGAGGCAAAATACAACAAAGTAAAAGAAGATGTTTCTGCTTTATTAAAGACTGTCGGAATTAATGTTGAAAAAACAAGTTTCATCGCTGCTTCAGGACAGCAAGGAGATAATGTTGCTAAGAAATCTGATAAAATGAGCTGGTACAAGGGACCAACAGTAGTTGAACAAATTGATTTATTCCCTGCTCCAGAATTACCAACTAATCTTCCAATGAGAATGCCAGTTCAGGATGTTTATGAAATTACAGGAATTGGAACTGTTCCAGTTGGAAAAGTTGAAACAGGAATTATGAAAGTTGGACAGAAAGTTATAGTATTACCAGGAAGAACTGGAAAAGGAGTTGCTGGTGAAATCAAAACAATTGAAATGCACCACGAAGCTATGCCAGAAGCATTAGCTGGAGATAATGTTGGAGTAAACGTAAGAGGAGTTGGAAAGAAAGACCTTGCAAGAGGAGATGTTATCTGTGATGCAGCTAAACCAATCCCAGTAGTAGATGAATTCATCGGAATAATTACAGTAATCAATCACCCAACAGTATTAGCTAAAGGTTACACACCAGTATTCCATATTCACACAGCTCAAGTTCCATGCCAGTTTGTTGAATTAATCGCTAAGATTAACCCTGCAACAATGGAAGTTACAGAAGCAAGTCCAGACTTTTTGAAGAATGGAGACACTGCAAGAGTAAGAATAAAACCACAAGGAAATTTATGCCTTGAAACTCAGAAAGATAATCCTTACATGTCAAAATTCGCAGTAAGAGACGCAGGACAGACAGTTGCAGCAGGACTTTGCACGGAGATTGTAAGACAGAAAGCCTAATTATATTTTTATACATAAATTCTTATAAATTACAAGTTAGTGAAAACTCGATGACAAGCAGTTATAGAAAAGAAATTGACCAATTAACACAGATTATATTTAATTCTGTTCTGAAAGAAAGATATTCTCAGGCGTGGTTTGGATTGGAGGAATTATCTCTTCTTTACTTAAACGAATTTCTTTATCATTCTGAATTAATGGATAAAAAAGAATCTATTGAAGAAAAAAGAGAAATTCACAAGGGATTAAGTTCATTGCTGAAAGAATGGAAAGATTTAATTGACCTTAGCAAAGAAGTTTGGGAAAAAGATAGAGAGGGAAGCATTAAGGTGGCAAAAATAAATTTTCAAGTTGCAGTTTTGCAGAAGAATTTTCCTTTAGCCGATGAACGAGAAGGAATATTATCTGCTTTATATCTTGAGGGAATGACATTCTACTCTGAGCATCTTTGCGAATTGGAAAAAAGAATGACTGATACTAGTAACCCTTTTCAAAAAAAACATCTCAAAGAAAAAATAAATAGAATAAGAAAGTCTTATACTGAAATGAATACTGATTGGATAGAGATTCAGGCAGATAGGAAATCATATTCGGAATAAATTTATAAATGATAATTAAAACAAATTAACATGGACTTATTAAGAAAATTATTTTGGAGATTTAGAAAAGCAAAAGAAATAAATTTTTTTGGTTATCCCCACGAAAAAGTTATCTTAGAAGATATTACAATTCCAAATTTAGAAGAGCATGATAAACTAACTCGCGAATACAAAGAAGAACTTGGAGAAAGGTCAATGTTTCAGCATGAAGAAGAGTATACCCCTTTAATAAAAAAATTAAAAAGATTATCTAAAATTGATTTTATCGCAGTCGTATATTGTTCTCAGCGTGTTCAAAATTTAAAAAAAGAAGATGCCATAGACGAATATTTCAGAGAGAAATATGATTACTTCAATAAACACCTATGCTGGACGAAAATCGCTTTACAAGAAATAAGAAATATAAGAGATGGAAAAAGTGGTTCTGAAGAAGACTACGAATTCAGTTAAAATAATTATATACTTTTCCTCATAAAAACTTTTAAACTATAATTTTATGATTATTTTATGGAAGAAGAAAAAAGAGAAAGTTTATTTTTGGTTTCGATAACAGGAAGGAATATTAATTTTGAAGTTCCGATAAATTCTCTCGACGATTTTAAAAATCTCGACGATATTCTTAAGACTTTGAAAAAGAAACTATAAAATAATTTTTCAACATAATAAAAATTTTACAATAATGCTTAAATACTAATTCTTTGTAAATTTTTTATGCTAAGAAAAGAGATGACTAAAGTTGAGATTGAAAAAGAATTAACCGGCAAGGGAGATTATGTTCTCATTGATAATATGACTCGATTTCTGAAGGAAAATCTTCCTTTAGACATAAAAAGATTTGTTTATCTGAAGTTAGTTGCAGTTTATGAAAGAAGAAGCATGTTTGCCGACGCTGCTGCGGTTTATGATAAATTAATTGAACTTTCGCTGACCCCGCAGGATAAAGTGAATTACAGAACAAAGGCAACAGAATGCTATATCAAATCAGGATTTTTTGACAAAGCGGATTTATCAATGAAAAATCTTTCCGGTGAAGCAAAGCTCGGAGAGAAAGCGAAAATAAATTCTTCAATAAAAGATTTTTATATGAATCAGGCGCAAACTTATGAAAAAGAAAAAAGAAGAGCAAGAGCAATACAAACTTATCAAAAACTTCTTACACTTAATCTTCTTGACTTCGAAAAAGAAACAATAAACAGAAAACTTTTGATGCTTTACAAAGAAACAGGAATGATAAAAGAGTTTATGGATATGAGAAAAAAACTGGGGATATAATATGACCATAGAAAAAATTCTTGAACGGGAGTTTAGTTTCACATTTAAATCAAAACCAAAAATAAAATTAAAAGTTCTTTGTTCCTGCGGAAAAAAATATATTATCAAAGAACAGTTTCCATCCTGGAACGGAAATTATTCTGCAAAGACAGAATGCCCGAAATGCAAAGATGTTTCTTATATTAAGCATAATTTTAGATATCCTGATAAAGGACCAGAATATACTCCAGAAATTGCAACTGAAAAAATCGCGTAAGCTAAATTATTTATAAAATTCTTCAACTTTCTCATCTAAATATTTTGCTTGGCGTTGAGATACACAAAGTAAATTATTAAATCTTCCAAAATTTGTCATAAATCCAAATAATGGGCCCATTAAAGCAGAAAATGCAAGAGGAGCTTTAACCTGAAACATTCTTTGAATCTCCGGTAAATTTGTTGGATTAATCGGTAAAATGCAATTCCCAAAAAGATAGAACATTCCAAAACTCATTCCAGTGACATATGCTCCAGTTGTGATTAAATTATCGGGCATAAAAATTCCATTTGTTTGTAAATGATAAGGTTCGCGAATTAATTCTCCAATCTGACCTAATCTTTCATTGTGAATTTTATTTTTTCTCCAAGGAAGAATTTTTTTAATTCCTTTATTTACTTGCGCCAATTCTTCAAGACTTTCGCTAACACTTTGTTTGTCTTTCATTGCGTCAATAAGAACAGGATTATTTTCATAACTCTTGAATACCTCTTTTTGCAATTGAGCAACATCCATTGATAAATTAACATTCAATTCTTTTAGAGTATTGCTGCTTTCTTCAACATCGGTTAAACGAGAATATAATGTCATAAAAATCAGGAGAATTAATCATTTAAAAGATTTATTGTGATTTTATGAATATAAACATTTAAAAATACTCTTCTGATATTAATTTTATAGAAATATCTATTGAATCATAGATTACTATCACATTCACATTCACATTTCCTGTTCAATTTTGAGGGAAAAGTAAACGCAGAGGAGATTTTCAAATCTGTAGATATTTCTGGAAATCATACGATTTCAAACAATTAAACAATACAAAACAAAAATGGCAAAAATAAGTCCGGTATCAATAAAATATATGATACATGCGAATTTTTCAGCAGAGGGTGCTTTGGAAAAACCCGACGTAATCGGAGCTATCTTCGGTCAAACTGAAGGTCTTTTAGGAGCAGAACTCGAAATGAGAGAATTGCAAAAGGAAGGAAAAATCGGAAGAATCGAAGTTGATTTGCACAAAGAAGGGAAAAATACCGTCGGTGCTGTAAAAATCCCGACAGCTTTGGACCAGTCTGAAACAACTTTAATCGCTGCTGCAATTGAGACTATTGAAAGAATAGGCCCTTGTGACTCTCAAATAACTGTTGAGAGAATTGAGGATGTCAGAGGCAGTAAGAGAGATTACATTGTTGAAAGAGCAAAGAAACTTATGCAAGAAATTCACGGCACAACTGATTCAAGAGAAATTTCAGCAGAAATCAAAGATTCAGCAAGAATTGCAGGAATCAAAGAATATGGAGAAAACAAACTTCCATGCGGAGATATTTCTGGAAAAGAATTGATTGTCGTTGAAGGAAGAGCAGACGTTGTTAATCTATTGAGAAATGGGGTAAACAATGTTATCGGAATGAACGGAACAAAACTTCCTGATGAAATCAAAGAATTGAGCAAAGATAAGGAAATAACTCTATTTGTCGACGGAGACAGAGGAGGAAAACTCATCGCTCAAAACGTTGTTGAAAATGCAAATGTAACATATATCGCCACAGCTCCAGACGGAAAAGAAGTTGAAGAGTTAGCTGGCAAAGAAATTTTAATGAATTTAAGAAAAAAAGTCCCCGTAAAGGACTTTTTTTCCAATTTTTCTGATAGAAAAAGAGAATACAACAAATCATACTCCCAAGAAAAATATCAGGAGAAAAAAGAACCTGAAAAAAAAGAAGAAAAAGAATTTGAATTAACTGCAGAAGACAAAGAAAAATTAAAAAAAATCTCAAAAGAAATTGAAGGAAGCGGAAAAGCAGTTTTGCTTGACAGCAGATTAAATGAGATGAAAAATGTTTCTGTAAAAATTCTGACAAGCACACTAAAACGTTCAAGAACAAAAGTAACCGCAATCGTTATGGATGGAATTGCAACAATGCCTGTAATAATTTCAGCAGAAGAAGTCGGATGCAAAGTTATTGCAGCAAAGAATTTCGCATCAACAGATACTAACATCAAATTAATGAGCCTATAAGTGGGTTCTTTTGAAAAAAGAACCTAACCTGGTAGAAAACCAAAGGGAAAAAAGAAAAATTTATTCTCCTACTGAATCTCCACATCTAAAATTTTCCTGAGATTCTTTAGAAATTATAATTTCTTTTCCATCAGAATCAAATAAAGAAGGTTTAACTATGAGACTTAAAGAAATTCTTCCGCCTTCGTTAATTGCGTTTAAAATTTTTTTATATGCTTCATTTCCTAAACACTCTTCTTTAAATTCCCACATTGGGAAATATAATGGATGAGAATTCTGGCGAGGAATATATAATGCAATAGAATAACAGGAATCTTCTCTTTGTTCAAATTCTAAATGATAATCTATATTTCCAAAAAAATCTCTTAGGCTCCGGGGAAGACTAATGCTCTTCCTTTCCAAAGGAGAGCGGGATATTGTTCTATTATGATCTGAACTTCTTTCAGCCATGGTTATTCAAACAATCAATTCTTTAAAAATATTTCTAATGTAACCACTTTATAGTTATTTCAGAAATTATGAAACTTCTTTAAATTCTTATTTCTTTATTTAAATATGTCAATCTCATTTGGCCCCGCGGGAATAGGTCCTGTAAAAGATGCGATTTCAAATTTGGAAATGTATCATAAGCTCGGATTAAAAGCCTGCGAAATTGCTTTCACTTATAGTATTTACATAAAGGAAAATGATGCAATCAAAATTGGAAAAAAAGCAAAAGAACTCGGAATAAAATTAAGCATTCATGCTCCTTATTGGATTAATCTTAATTCGCTTGACAGGAAAAAGGCAGAAGAAAGCAAAAAAAGAATTCTTGACTGCTGCAAAATAGGGACTTTAATGAAAGCGCATAGAGTTGTTTTCCATGCAGGATTTTTTTCTGGAATGGATAAGCAGGAAGCTTATGAAAATATTAAAAATAGAATTCTGGAAATGCAGGAAGAAATTAAAAAAGAAAAATATACTCCAAAACTCGCTCCGGAAATAATGGGAAAGATAAATGTTTTTGGAAGTGTTGAAGAAATAAGCAAACTTGTCAGAGAAACTAAGTGCAGTTTTTGCATCGATTTCGCACACATTCTTGCAAGATACAAAAGTTATCGCATAAAAGAGACACTCAGTGAATTCAAAAATGAAAAAGAATTGCACATTCATTTCTCGGGAATTGAGTATGGAGAAAAAGGAGAAAAAAATCACAAAAAAACACCTGAAAAAGAGTGGGAAAAATTAATTTCCAAACTTCCAAAAAGTAGGGAAATTACTATAATCAATGAAAGCCCTTCTCCTGTTGAAGATTCGGTAATTGGATTATCAATTTCCCGACGACAAAAGTAGTTTTTTGAATGAATTACCCTAAAAATAGACAACACGTTACTATTTGTTACTTACATTTAGTACTTTGTAATAAGAACTTTTTTGTTGTCACCATAAAGTTTATAAGCGGTTTTTGGCTGTCAAAATTACAGAAAACGAAGTTTTCTGCAACTAAATAAATAAAATGAATAAGATGAATACAAAAAGAACTTTGGTTTCTTTTTTGTTAATCGCAAGTGTTTTGTTGTTAGCAAGCGCAGTTAGTGCTTATAGCTTTGGTGCAGGTTCTGATTACAGCAACCTAATCGTAAAAGTTAATGGCGATACTGCAGCTGTAGCAACTGATTTGCCAACTGTAAATGCAGGAGACGATTTAACTGTTCAAGTTAGATTTAACTCATCAATTACAGATAGCATTAAAGTTAAAGCTACACTTGAAGGATACAGTAAAGACGTAACTGCTCTTACTTCAGCATTTGATGTTGAAGCTGGAAACTCTTATGTCAAAACTTTGACTTTAACAGTCCCTTCAGACTTTGCGAACAGTGCAGTAACTGGTGACTTTCCATTGACTGTGAAAATAGGAAATGAAGAAGTTTCATTAGGTAATGTACACGTTCAAAGAGATTCATACCACGTTGCTATCAAGTCAGTAATGTCATCTGATACAGTTGAAGCAGGACAAACTGTTCCTGTTGAAGTTGTAATTAAGAACGACGGTTACAATGATTTGAGCAATATGTATGTAACTGCTAAAATTGCTGAACTTAACGTTGTAAAACAAGTTTACTTCGGTGACCTTGTTAACGTTGAAACAACTGTAACAGATACTGAAAAGAATAGTATGAGAGGAACTCTTAACTTAGAAATTCCTTCTGATGCTAAAGCTGGAAAGTACACTTTGACAGTTGAAGCAAGTAATGACGACACAAAGAACACAGCGACAAAAGACTTAACAGTAACAAATAGTGTTTCTGATCTCGCTATGAAATCAGGAAACGATTTAGTTTTGCTTAACCCTACAAACCAATTAAAGGTTTACACAGTTAAGTACGAATCAACTGAATCTGTTGTTGTTATGCCTGCTGCTTCAAGTAAGACAGTTCCAATAACTGTTCCAACAAGTGGAGACTACAAATTTGATGTTTCCGTTATGTCTGGAGAAAAAGTTTTGAGCACTGTTAACTTTAGCGGTTCAAGTCAAGCATCATCAGTTCAATTGACAAATCCGGTTTTCGTATTGACAGTTATACTGGCAATCGTTTTCCTTGTTTTGTTAGTTGTATTGGTTGTGTTGATAACAAAAAAACCACAGAAGACTGAAGAGTTCGGCGAAAGTTATTACTAAAAATAAGAAATATTATTTTTAGTTTTTTTATTTTTTATTTTTTATAATCTAAAAAAAGGAGGTGATAATCATACTCAATGAAAGGAACTCAAATAAAATGAGATTAGCTTATATCAGACCAGTTAATTTTGGAGAAAATCCAAACGAGATTACAGAATTAAAAGGAAAAATTAAATATTATTCTCCTGAAGAATTATTATCTAAGGGAAAAGAATTTGCAGAGAATTCAGAATATTTCAAAGCAGATATTGTTTTTGAAGAGCTTAGAGATAGAAAAGGACAAGAAAATACAGCTGATTTGTATTTATTTGTGGTAAGTGCTGGACTTGGCATTGAAGCAAAAGCAGGAGTTAGACTTCTTACTCCTCAAGATAGATATGATCTTAAAATAGCAATCGATCAGAATAGAAGGGCTCTTGATGAACTGAAAAAATTTTCTATTGAATCAGTAATTTCTTGTATGGTTAATTCTACAATGGCTTATGCAGAAGGAAAACTCCCAAAACAGGAAGTTCTTTGTTTGGAAAAATTAGTCGATAAAGTTATTGTGCAAAACCCAGACATAAGCCGAGGAGAAGAGTTTAACAAATTATATTGTCGTTTTAAAGAATATTGTTTAGAAGTTTTTGTTGGAGAAAAATAATCACAATAATTCTTAAAAAGGAATTATCATTAATTAAAAAATGATAAACAAAAACGATTTAGAGAGATTATTATCTTTTAATTCTATAACCTATTTAATAGGACATAAATTAATTCCTGATGACGATGCAAAAATAAGCCTTGGGCACGTAAAAGATTTTTTTCAAGAAGCAGTAAAGGGATTAAACTCAATGGTTAAAAAAAGAGGCCCTTATGTAATTGTTAAAGATTTAAAAGAGATTTTAGAAACTACAGGACATTATCTTGAACATAAGGGGGCTGTGCAACAAGGTAGAGAAATTAATCAATTAGTTGGGGAATTTAAGGGATATATCGAAAGACTAGATGCTCTGAAAGAAGACCCTCGAAGATTTTATTCTGAAGAAACTTTCAAAAGAAAAAATTTAATTCATATCTGCGAAAGAATGACTAACTTGTATAACCAAAAAGTGTCTGAAGATTATGCCAAAATAGGCGAAACTCAGGACGATTAATTTTCTTTTTTATCTTGATTATCCATTCTAAGACTGATTATTTTTGAAATTCCTTCTGACATACTTATTCCGTAAAGATTTGTTGAATTAGCCATAACTTCATCGTTGTGCGTGATTACAATATACTGCCCTTTCTTCATATATTTTTTAAGCAAGTCACCAAGTCTTTCTGAATTTCTTTTGTCAAGTGCAGCATCAATTTCATCAAAGATGTAGAAATAATATGGTTTTAATTCCTGAATTGCAAAAATCAATGACAACGCAACAAGAGTTTGCTCTCCTCCTGAAAGAGATTTAACATCAAAATATTTTCCGTGCCCCATTTTGACAGTTATATTAACTCCGCCGTTAAACGGCTCTTTAGGGTCTTCCAAATCAAGAGAAACCTGCCCTTTTTGACTGAGCTGAGAAAAATTAGCAGAAAAAATTTCATTAAGCGCGTTAATCGTATTCATAAAAGTTTTTTTCTTTTTGATATCAATTTCATGAACTATTTTCATAATTCCTTCTTTTTCCTTGGAGATTATTTCTACTTTTTCTTTGATTGAGTCATATTCTTTTTTAATTGAATCATAAACTTCAAGTGAACGCAAATTAACACTTCCTATTTGCGATAAAAGTTCCTGTGCTCTGCTTAGTTTTTCTGAAAGAGATTCTTTGTTTGTCTTGATGATTTCAACATTAGGAAAATCAAGCATTTCAGTTTCAAAATTCTCGATCTCCGCATTAACTCTTGCAGAATCAATCTTAAGATTATTCATTTCCTGTTCAAGATTATAACTTATATTCTGATTCCTTGAAATTTCTATTTCATTATCTCTTATTTTCTTTTGAAGCAAATCTCTTTCTGAAATCATTTTTCTGAATTTTTCAACGAGCTCTTCTTCCTGTTTTTTCTTTTTCTCAAGAAGGATTTCCCTTTCACGAATTTCTTTTTTAACTGATTCAAATTCAGAATTCAAATCTTCCTCTTCTCTTATTGATTGTTTAAGTGAAATTTTCAATCTTTCAAATTCCTTAATCTTAAAGGAAATTTCAGAATCAATATTTTCCTTATTCCTCATTGAAATTTCCTGCACTTCCATTCTCAAAGTTTCGTATTTCTGTTCTATATTTGAATTCTCATCAAAAGAATTTTCCAGATTTTTCTCTCTCTTCAAAAGTTCAGCAAGTTCGCCTTTAAGATAATCAATTTTTTCCTGCAATGATTTAATCTGTGCTTGTTTTTCATTAATTCCCGAAAGTTTTATCAAATCAGAATTTCCTTTTGAAATTTCTGAATTAATTTGTTCAATTTCCTGATTAAGCATATTTTTCTTTTTGTAAATCTCATTTAATTCTCTGTCAGAATCTTCAATTTCTTTTTTTAGAGATTCAACTTTTTGATGAATATCGCCGTGAATTGAATCGATATGTTCTTTAGTAATTGTGCTTTTGCACAGAGGACAGACGTCCATTTTTGAAATTTTCTCAATTATTTTTTTCTGTTTGTCTATCTCATATTCATTTGTAGCAGAAACTTTTTCAAGGACAATTTCTTTTTTTAATAGAATTTCAATTAAGTTCTTTTTTTCAGCAACAGAACTTTTCAGAGCATCAATTTTATCGGAAGTTATCTTCGCGTCAAAAAGCTCCTGAAAATTTGATTTAATTTGCTTGATTAAAAATTCGGATTCATTTGTATAAGAATTAAGGGTATTCTTCTTGTCCTGTATTCTTTCTTTAAGGGATTTTAATTCTGACTTTATGGTATAGAATTTTTTTCTCTGCTCTTCTGCTTTTTCCAGTTCCTGTTTTTTATTTTCCACATCTTTCTGATTTTTAATAACCGAAGGCGCACCTTTTTGCAGTTCTCTTATTTCCAATTCCAAATCTCTTATTGATTTCTGAAGTTCTTGTTTTGTTTTTGACAAAGCTGCAGATTTATTTTCGTGATTTTCTGACTTTACATTCATTCCTGCAAGTTCTGCACGGATATTTGAAATTTCCTGATTTAATCTTTCCTGTTCCAATCCTGTAGATTTTTGTATTGTTGAATTTATAGAAGAAATTTTTGCTTCAAGATTTTCTATTTCTGTTCTTATATCTAAAATTAATTTTTTTTCTTTTTCAATTTCTTTATTCTTAGACACAATTTTTGAATTAACTTCTTCAGAAATCTTTTTTTTATGAGTTATCTCTGCATAAATAATGCTCGCTTTGTAAGTTTTGACATCAGACTCGAGTTTTTTGAATTTCAGTGCCTGTTGTCTTTCTTTTTCCAAATTGTTTAAGTAGATAGTTCTTTCTCTTAAAATTGCGAGGACATCCTTTAATTTTTCCTCTGTTTTTTCAAGTTCACTTAGAGATTTTTCTTTTCTCATTTCATAGATTGAAATTCCTGAAACTTCTTCTATGACTTTTCTTCTTTCATCAGGCTGTATCCTTACAAAATTTTGAATTTCTCCCTGAAGAACAATGTTAAATCCGTTTGGGTCTATTCCTGCTTGAGCAAGAAGAGAAAGAACTTCCTGTCTTGTTTTTATCTCGTCATTTATTTTGTAAATGCTCTGCCCGTTTCTTCTTACAATTCTTTTTATTAAAATTTCGTCTTTGTCCACTGAGAAAGTTCTGTCAGAATTATCAATTTCAATTTCAACCATTGCTTCTTTTGCTGGTGCAGCGGCTTTGCTTCCTAAAAAAATTAAATTTCCTGCTTTAACCGCCCTCATTGATTTTATACTCAATCTTCCGAGAACAAAACACAACGCATCAGAAATATTACTTTTCCCGCTTCCATTCGCGCCGACAATTACGTTAATTCCAGGAGCAAGCGGAATTTCAGTTCGTCTTACAAAACTCTTGAAACCATGCATCACCAGCTTTTTTATATAAATCATATATGGAAATGTCTAAAGAAGTTTTTAAAGTTTAAGATAATTTTTTTTGCTGTTCTGTCGCGCACGCTTCTTTCCACGTAGCCCAAGTTTTTCTGAATATTCCTTCATTCTCATGAGTGTGAATATTTTTTTCAAGAAATTTTATTGTATTCGGGTCAGAGCAGTATCCTGAACCAATTTCGTTCCCGTATTTTTCCTTTAATTTTCCCATTTCAATTTCTCTTACACATTTTGCAAGAATTGACGCAGCAGAAACTGCAACGTGATTAACATCTGCTTTGTGTTCGCATACAACTTCTAAATTTGAAAGATTGTCTATTTTTGTTTTCAAAAAATCCCGCCATTTTTCAATTCCAACAGAAGGGCAGTCAACAACAACTTTTATTTTTCCGTATCCTTTATTTATTTTATTTATAACTTCAGCCATTTTTATTGCTTCAAGAGCGTTAAGATTTATTCCGTCATGATTTTTTCCATCAATTTCTTCAGGAAAAGCAAGAACAACTTCAAAAGTTTCTGCAAGTTCTTTTATTTTTTCTGCGAGGAATTCCCTTCTTTTTTGAGTCAATTGTTTAGAATCTTTTACTCCAAGTTTCTTAAGTTCTTTCTCAATTTTATCATCAATTAAACATCCTGCCAAAACCATCGGCCCGATAACTGGCCCTCGTCCCGCGTCGTCTATTCCTAAAATTAGCATAAGAATTCAACATTCATCTCGTTTATAAATTTAATTAGAATGGAACTACATCATCAAATAATTCTTCAGGAAGTTCTAATTTTTCTTCCCCAGAATCAGAACACCCATCCTGCCTAGTCCAATAATCTTTTTTCTTTTTTTCTTCTGATTGTATAAGTTTTACTTTTTCCTTATTTTCTTCTTTAAACTTTTTTAGCCAATTATCATAGTTCCTATCTTCTATAAAAAGAATTGGGAAAGAAGTAATTTTATTCTTATTCATTTTAACTCCGTTAGGAAGTCTTGTTCTAACAATTTTATATTCCTTAGAGTCGATTCCATAAGTTTCCAAAACTTTTTCGGGGGATAATAACAATTCTCTCATACCTGTAGCTTTTAATCTAGTTAAAGGATCAAATCTTGGGTCGTCATATCTTGAAAAATAAGATTTCTTTTCATCTAAACTATTTTCTCTAGGAGTATGTAAAGCATAAACAACACTAAAAGGCAGGAACATTAAGAAAGAAGTATTTTCAGATAAAGTTTTTACCATCGCTTCTAAATGATTTCCTTTAGCATTTTTAAAATGAGAAAGCGGATTTTTTACATTATATTTGAATATTGAGAAAAAAATTCTTCTGGGGTTCTGATAAAAATCAGCACATTGTTGCAGCAAATACTGGTCAATCTGAAAATCAACAAGTTTTAGCGCTTCTTTCCAACAGACAGATTTGGATTCTATTATAGCATCTATAGACATAACATCTGGCTGGAATAACCCGTTTCCATTATTTGAAGAGTTACTTGTTCCCACCCATTTTCCTCCAAAAATTGCACTCGTTAAAATTTCATAAAAAGTTCCTATTCTGGTCCTAAGCCCATAATTAATTTTATCTGGAACATAGTGAAATAATTCTTTTTGAATTGGATAACAAGGAGAAGAATTGACAATGTTTATTGGCTGACTATTCATATAATCGCCCAATGTCAACGGATCAAATCTTTTTCCCATTAATCTTCGTAAGATTAAACATTTTTAAGGATTTATTTGATGCTAGAATAGTTTTCTATTACAGTGTAGCTTTTCTTTTTCTAAAAGAAAAACCCATTAGTTAATTTTAAAAGGTAAATTATCTCTTGATTATTATAGCGGGGTAGAGCAGCCTGGAGTGCTCGTCGGGCCCATAACCCGAAGGTCGTGCGGTTCAAATCCCACCCCCGCTAT
>Ga0172379_10003543_pt1 | contig 24648 bp, 22 predicted proteins | sample GrowelOW334metaG_FD_119756 | JGI IMG/M metagenome (GOLD analysis project Ga0172379, IMG submission 119756) | Groundwater microbial communities from an aquifer near a municipal landfill in Southern Ontario, Canada - Groundwater well OW334 metaG | ecosystem: Environmental > Aquatic > Deep...
AGATTACCTCCGACGACTCGAGTCATTTCAAGGTCGGCAATGCAAGCGTGACTTTCTCCAAGAATATCTGATGAGACAAGGTTGTCTTCTGTAACGGTGAAGAGTTTATGCCAGCGTGGATCCTCTGCGGCCTTCTTCATTATTTCATTTACTTCTTCTTTTGTTGTATCGCGCTTGGCGATGAAAGTAATGTCGACAATCGAGCCTGCAGGAACTGGGACGCGGATAGATATACCATCAAAGAGACCTTTGAGTACTGGGAAGGCTTCTGTAACGGCGATAGCAGCCCCTGTAGATGAAGGAATGATGTTCTGGGCAGCTGCTCTTCCTTCTCTCAAATCTTTCTTGCTTGGGCCATCTACGAGTGCTTGAGTAGCTGTATATCCGTGAACAGTATTGAGTATTGCTTTCTCTATACCGATAGATTCGTGCATGATAGCGATAAGTGGTGAAGCTGCATTTGTAGTACAAGAAGCATTGGAAGTGATATCACAAGTTCCGAATTTATCTTCATTGATACCGAGAAGAATCGTTGCGCCTGGAGTTGTACTCTCTGCGCCTTTTGATGGAGCTGATATAACAACCTTTTTTGCACCTTGATCAATGTGGAATTTTGCTTTATCAAATGAAGTGAAGAGTCCAGTCGATTCTACTACGACATCAATATCCAAATCTTTCCAAGGGAGTTTCGTTGTGTCTTTCTCTGAAAGATATTTGATGATCCTGCCATCTATTACTAAATCTGTGCCTATTGCTTCCACTTTATGATCCCAATTTTTATAAACTGTATCATGACGAAGTAAGTATGAAAGACTTGCGATTGAACCCAAGTCATTAATTGTTACTATTTCAACTTTTGGGTTATCCCAAGTGATTTTCAAAAAAGCTCTTCCAATTCTCCCGAAACCATTAATTGCAACTCTTATTTTTCTCTCCATAGTTTTTAGAATGTAGATTAAGATTGTTAAAATTTTTGTCCGTGTCGGAGCCCGGTAATCCGGGTTAAGCGACTAAAATTTGAATAATCTTACTCTACATTATTTATTATGCTAATAATTCTTTTAATAACTTTTGAACTAAACTTGGATTTGCACTGCCCTTACTCTCTTTCATAACCTGACCAACTAATGACATTATAGCATTCTCTTTGCCTCCTTTGTATGTTTCTACAACAGCAGGATTCTGATCTATTACTTTCTGTACGATTTCTTTAAGTGCCCCCTCATCATGATTCTGGATTAAGCCTTTCTCTTCTGCTATTTTAGCTGGAGATTCGTCTTTTACTACTATCATTGCAAGGATATCTTTGGCACCACGAGAAGAAATATTACCCTTTGTCACCATTTCAATCATTTCTACGAAGTTATTTATACTTGGAAGTTTGGCCTCTGTGTTTACCTTTTTAATACCTAAATAGTCTGAGGTTATGTAGTTTGAAGCAGTTTTAACCTTTTCCTTATCTTTAAGTGTATTGGCAACTTTTTCAAACCAAGATCCAAGTTCTTGATCCACGATATAGCTTTCTATATCTTCGTCTTTAATACCATAATCATTTCTGTACCTATTTCTTTTTGTTTCTGGAAGCTCTGGAAGTTCACAACGCAATTTTTCTATATCAAAAATTTTAGAGAGAAAAAGTTTTGGAAGATCTGGGTCTGGGAAGTATCTATAATCATTCGCATTCTCCTTTTTACGCTGAGAGAAAGTGGATTGTTTATTTTCATCCCAACCTCGAGTTTCCTGAACTATTTCACTTCCTCGTCCTTCATCAAGAAGAGCCGACATTCTTTTGACTTCGTATTCGGCTGCGCGTTCCATCGCCTTGAAAGAATTTATATTCTTCACTTCTACTTTTGTACCAAAAACTTTTGGATCTTCTGATATCGAAATGTTGAGCTCTACTCTCATCTGGCCTTTTTCCATGTTTGCTTCTGAGATACCAAGATAGCGAAGAACTGCCTGAAGTTCGCGCCCAAAATCTCCTGCTTCTTTGGCAGAATGAATGACGGGCTCAGTCACAAGTTCCATGAGAGGCACACCCGCACGATTGAAATCCACAAGAGAATAATCCCCTCTGTCATGTTTACTTGTGGCTGTATCTTCCTCTAGGTGCACACGAGTGATATCCACCCCTTTAAGTGATCCACCAGAAACTATAGGATATTTATATTGCGAAATCTGATATGCTTTTGGTATATCGGGGTAGAAATAATTCTTGCGGTCAAATTCTGTAAAATCAGCAATTTTTGAGTCCAAAGCTAGTCCTACTTTGATTACACTTTCAACTGCTTTTTTATTTATAACTGGAAGAGTTCCAGGATAGGCCATACATACTGGGCAAATATTTATATTAGGTTTTATTTCGTCTGGGTTATTAAGGCACCCACAAAACATCTTTGAATTAGTATTTAATTCTGCATGAATTTCAAGCCCGATAGTAGTATAATATTGCTTCATATTTGGTGCCCGAGGTGGGAATCGAACCCACATCCCTTACGAGACACGATTTTAAGTCGTGCGCGTATACCAGTTCCGCCACTCGGGCAATTAAACACTCTAATATAATTACATATTTTTTATCTTTTTACAACTTTATTTCTTTACCATACTAGAAGTAATTTTGGGTAAATATTTTGTTGGATCAAGATAAGCACTCAAAGCTGCTATTGGCTGTGTAAATATTTTACCGCCGCAACTTTTACTAGGAACTGTATCTACTTTTACTCCAGTAGATGCATATACTGATATATGTAAATGCGGGCCAGTAGATGAGCCAGTATTCCCAGATAATCCTATTATTCCTCCTCTTTTTACTTTATCCCCTTTAGAAACTTTTATTTCGGAAAGATGTCCATAAGTACTTGAGAGTCCATTATCATATTTTATAAAAATCCATTTGCCAAATGATGCACCTTTGCAGGCTATATCAGTATCTCCAGTTCCTTCTACGGTTCCACTTCCCATAGAAAAAACATTACTTCCAACTTTCGCCCTAAAATCTAATCCATAATGGAATTTCCCCCATCTTGCTCCATATTGAGAAGTTATAAAAATACTATTAAGAGGCCAGGATAATACACCTGATCCTTCTTTTGGTAAAAGCTTAGGGTTTAATATAAATTGTAATTGAGCCTCATAGTCTTCAATAGATTTTTCAAAAGATTCTTTCCTTTTTAATTGTTCTGCTAACATCTTCTGATATTCCGTCTCCTTATTTTTTGTGATAACCAAAAGATTATCTTTGTCTTTTTTGTTGGCCGCTATTTCCGATTCTTTAGTAGTTAATATTTTTTTTAGAGTATTTAATGCATCTTGTTCATCTTGTTTTTTATCTTTAGATACGGTTAGACTTTCTTTTTGTATTGAAACGTTTTTTATGTGGTCTTTTATTTCATCCTTTAAACTAATAACATTATTATATTCGCGACTAAAATCACTTAGATTATCTTGAGCTAAGAATTTTTGTATAAAACTTTGTCCATCCTGCTGATATAAATTTTGCAATAGATTCGCAAGAGATTCTTTAGATCTATTTAAAATATTGTTTTTAGTCCCAATCTCATTATTCAACGTCTTAATAATGAGACCTGTAGCACTGATTTTTTTCTCAGTTAATTTTCTTTCTGTTATTAATTTATTCTTTTTTAATGTTAAATCTTTTATTGCGTTTGCTAAAGTTTTTTTTTCTTCAGCAGTTATTGCTATTTGGCCAGATAAAGCATCTATTTCCTTATTTATTTGCTCAATTTCATTATTTGCATTATTTATTTGGTCCCTTAACTCATTTTCTGTTTGTGCATATGTAAACGTCGAAAAAGCCAACAGGGCTAAACTTACAAATATTGTGGCGAAAACGATCTTCTTCATTACATCATTATTATAACAGATTATGAACTTAAGAGAGAGATTGCTTTATTTAAACGTTTTATTGTCTCTTCTTTACCTAAAATATCGGCTAAAATGAAAGGATCCGGTGATTTTTCAAGACCTGATAGTGCAAAACGTACAGGATGTAAAATCTGGCCCCTATTTTCTAGGTGATCAGCTACATCCATAAGCAATATCTTAATATTTTCTTTATTAAACTTTCCTGTGTTTGTCTTAGATATAATTTCTTGTGCACTTTTTAGATTTGTTATTATTACCTCCTTATCTGTATTTTTATAAATTAATTTTTCTTTATCATAGACTGGTTCTTTATAGAAGAAATCAAGTTCACCATTTTCTAGCATATTTTTAATATCTCCAAATTTTGAAATTCTTTCTACAATAACAGGAATAATTTTTTTGATTTGAAGTTCTTTTGGAAGCCACTCGAAAATATACTTTTCTAATTCATCTAATGGTAATAACTTAATATGTTCTTTATTTATCCAATCTAATTTATCCTCATTATATTTACCACCGCTTATATGAATTTGTTTTATATCAAAAAGTTTAATAAATTCTTCTTGTGTGATTATTTCTTTTTCTCCTTCTTTAGGACTCCAACCTATAAATGCTAAAAAATTAAGCATTGCACTAGGTAGGTAGCCTTCTTTTTGATATTCTAATATATCTTTTGCTCCGTCTCTTTTACCCATTTTTTTCTTACCATCTCCACCCATTATTGGAGGAAGTATTACAAATTCTGGTCTTTTTATTTCTAATGCATCATATATAGATAAAAATTTGGGAGTTGAAGATATAAATTCATCTCCACGCATGATATGAGTCACACCCATTAGAAAATCATCTATTATATGCGCAAAATTATAGGTTGGATATCCGTCACTTTTTATCAATACAAAATCATCTAATGCTTCAGCCCCTGCTTTAAGCTTGCCTCGGACTAAGTCTTCCCACTCATAGCATTTAATATCTTTTACTTTAAAACGAAGTGGCATAGTACCATCCCATACTGGAGGATTCTCTGGCCTATGGTCTCTGTATAGGAAAGGCCTTTTATCCTCGTCTGCTTTTTTACGAAGAATTTCTACTTCTTCTTCTGTATATGGGTCAGCATATGCAAAACCTTTTTCGATTAAAATTTTTGCATACTTTTGATATGACTCCAGCCTTTCTGATTGTTTATATGGAGCATTTGGGCCTCCTATATCAGGTCCTTCATCCCAATTAATACCTATCCATTTTAATGATTTAATAATATGTTCTATTGAACCTTCTACTTCACGAACTTTATCTGTATCTTCAATTCTTAATATAAAAGTACCATTATTTTTCTTTGCATACCCCCAAGCATATATAGCAGTACGAACATTACCAATATGTATAAAGCCTGTTGGAGACGGGGCAAAACGTGTAACAATTTTTTGTGTTTGATTTTCCATATTATATTTGGTCATGAGATTCTGCAATCATAATTGCCTCATTTGCAATTTTTTCTGCTGCATCTGGTGAAGCGAAGGATAAGGCATTCTTTTTCATTGAATCTCTCTTCTCTTTGTTAGTCATCAATTTATCTATTTCAGAAATAAGCACATGTGGGGTTAGGTTTGTCTCGTCTATCACTTCACATGCACCAGTCCGTGCATAATTATAAGCATTTTTTCTTTGGTGATCTCCATTAGAATTATTTCTAGGAATAATAATAGATGGTATTCCCCATGAAGCTATTTCAAATATTTGAGATCCAGCTCTTGAAACGATAACATCAGCTATTCCTGCAGCCATTCTAGTAGCCAAATTATTTAGTGTAGGGATAGCAACATAATGAGAAATATTCTTGTTGTTCTCCATTACAAGCTTTGAGCGTGATGATACGTCATCTATATTATTTATACCAGTTTGATGAATAATTTGATATCTAGTAAGTAATTCTGGTAATATTTCTATAAAAATATTATTTATTGATTCTGCACCAAGCGATCCACCTAAAACTAAAATTATAGGTATGCCAGAATTTAATTTAAAGAATTCATGCGCACCCTCACGACTCCCATATAAAATGTTTTTCCTTATTGGTTGTCCTGTAAGGGCTGTTTTTTCTTTAGGCAAATATTCAATTGCTTCAGGCCAAGAGATAGCAACCTTTTGTGCAAATTGTGCAGTCCATACATTAAGCCTCCCTGGATAAGAATCTGACTCGTGGACTATCACAGGTATACGAAGTAACTTTGCTGCAAATACTGCTGGGAATGCTGCATAACCACCTTTTGAAATAACTACATCAGGGTAAATAAAAAACATAGAAATAAGACCAAAGAACATTCCTGTGGCAGTTGTAAAAATATCAAAAAAGTTTTTAATAGAGAAGTATGTACGCATTTTACCGCATGGAATTTGGACATATATAATACTATTTTCAAAAAGCATACGTTTATCGTACGGCGAAACAGACATATAATAAAGCTTCAAATCTATAATTTTCTTTTTATCAGCTATCTCTATCAATTTTTCAGCTATAGCAATAAGAGGATAAAAATGACCTCCCGTACCACCCCCTGTAAGTAATATCTTCATGGGTTTAATTATAACTTATTTATTAAATTTTTTCTAGCACTAAATTTTCTTTTGAAATTTTGAAATATTTAGAACTATACCCATTAGTCCTATATCTATAAGAAGTGCAGTTCCACCCTGAGACATGAATGCCAGTGGAACTCCAGTTAATGGGAAGACTCCTATGATAGAAGCAATATTTAGGAAGGATTGGGCAGTAATCATTGTGATAATTCCTATAACTAAAATTTTACTGAATGAGTCGGGGGCAAAGTGTGCTATACGAAAACCTCTGAGCGCAAAGACTACATAAAGAAAAATAATAAATACTGATCCTATGAATCCTACTTCTTCCCCTACTACCGCAAAGATTGAGTCTCCTTGTGGTTCTGGTAAATAGCTAAATTTTAATACACTTTGGCCAAGTCCTTTTCCTACTAATCCTCCCGAGCCAATAGCTATCAAAGATTTCTGTATTTGCCATGAGGATGTAGTAGCATTTTCATTTGGATGCATGAAGGTATTTATTCTACTTTCTAAATATGGAGTTGTAAATGCAAATATTACTAATGCGACAGTAGCAACTAAAAATAAACCGAGGATATATTTATAAGGAGTACCAGAAATAAAAAGCATTACAATTGCAGTAGCTGTGATTAAGATTACACTTTTCATATCTGGCTGATTTATCAATATAGCAGCAATTATTCCTAATAGTACAATAAGTGGCAGTAGACTAAATCGTGGGTCTTTTACTCTACCTTTTACCCAGGAAAGCCATGCTGCAAAATATATAATAAAGCCTATTTTTAAAAATTCAACAGGTTGTAAAGAAAATCCAAAAATATTAATCCATCTCTTACTTCCTCCATGTTCGAAACCAAGTCCAGGCACAAATACAAGTGTAGTAATGATAATAGAAGCTATAAATATAGGAAGTGAATATCTACGCCAAAATTTATAAGGTATCTTTAATCCAAAATAGAAAACTACTAGTCCGCCAAATAATCCATATATTAATTGGCTTATCATAACGCCGTTAAATTTTGCTACATTCTTATTTAGAATGCCTAAAGATGCAGAGACAAACATGATCACTCCTATAATCACAAGTGAAGCTACTATACTCAAAAATATTTTATCTAATTTGTTATTATTCACAATAAATTAATTTATGATAGCCAAAATAACTCCTATCATGGAAGTAATAATACCGACAATCCAATAACGCATTGTTACTTTGTATTTAGGCCAGCCGAGTGCCTCAAAATGATGATGAAGTGGAGCAAATAGAAAAACTTTCTTGCCATTTCTCAACTTTCGAGAAGCAATTTGTATTACAACAGACAATGATGTTATAAATAATGGGAAGGCAATTATAGGTAATAAAAGAACAGTATTTGTCATAAAAGCAATAACTGAAAGAGTAACAGTGAGACCTATCATACCTGTTTCTCCCATGTAGAAGCGTGCAGGAGGTATATTAAACCATAGAAATGCCAATATTCCACCAGTTATAACTGCACAAAAAGTCGCTATATCTATCTGATTATTAAAAAAGGCAATAAGTGTATAACTAGTAAATATAGAAGCGAGTACTCCTCCGGAGAGGCCATCTACTCCATCTATTACACTTGATGACCATAAAGACATCATTATAAGCATAAAGAATGGGATAAAAAGATATCCTAAATTTACAAAACCATACCAAGGAATGTATAAATCAGTTACTCCTAGCTTTATATAAAACCATAGACCGATAATTAACCCCAGTAATAAAATAATTCCTATTTTAATATACCGTAAAATTATAGGATCAGTTGTCCATTTGCCACGGCCAAAAATTTGTAAAAAATCATCTCCAAGTCCTATGAGTGATGCGACAATCAATGTAAAGAAAGGGAGAAGCGTCTGACTACGACTTATAAAATATAATTTATTATTTGAGAAATCATTTATAAAAAGAAAGTCTATCAAGCTTATAACTGCTAAGGTTAAAATTACAGAAATCCAGATTATCATTCCACCAGTTCGTGGTGTAGAAATTTCAGCTACATCATCATGAATTTTAGAGAAACCACCTGTTTCTTTCTCGGGTAGATTATTCTCTCTTCTAACCCTGCGCCACATTCTATATTTATAGAAATAGTGTGTTGCAATTGGAGTAAGTATTATGCCAATTATAAAGCTAATGATTGCAGGCAAGAAAATTTTGATAGCATTAGTCATGATTCTCGTTTTGATTAAGTGTATTTTCTAAAGAAGCTACCACTTGTTCATAATTTGGTAATTGATTAATAGAAGTAATACCCATATATGTAAGTGTATCAAAAGTTGGCCTATAAAGCATTCGTCTTGTATCTTTACTATCAACTACTTTCTCTATCAAGCCCCTCACAAGTAGATTACGAATTATAAAACTAGAATTTACACCACGGATATAGTCTATCTCACTTCTGGCAATATTATTTTTGTACAAGATGATAGACAAAGTTTCAAGAGATGCCTTAGAAAGTTCTTTTGATATTTCTTCTTTACGGATAGACTCTATAAGTGAAGAGAGCTCACCTGTAATACCTAGAATCACCCTATCCTCCTTTCTTACTAGTACAAGTCCACGTCCTAAAAATGAATGTTCAAGCTTATTCAGAGCATTTTCTATACTTTCTTCGCTTACAGTTAAAAGCTCTGCAAGTTTCTTGATAGAAATATCTTCTCCTTTATAATAAAGTAAACCTTCAATTTTTGATTCTAATTCTATTGCCATAAATTATTTGTTATCTATTAATTCTTGCTTGTTTATTTCTATATCTCCAAATGAATCACTTTGCATTACTTCTATTAAACCCTCTCTTACCAATTCTAGCATAGCAAGGAATGAAACGATAACATGGATTTTTGCTTCTTCTTCATTTTCTGCTCCATGGCTCTGGGAAAATTCTTTAAAGGAAATATTCATAGCATTCTGTATTCTATCAGTGAGGCTATTTATTACTTGGTCTATATTTATAATTTTTTTGATTTCAATTTCAGGGAGTTTAGGTTCTTTAATTGGAACCTGTTTTAATATATCTTCTACTAATTTATTCACTTTTAATTTGGTAATAGATTTATCTGGAGAGAAAAGTGGCTCACTCCAGGTACGATCGGTCGGCGTAAAAATTATATTGACTCCAAAATTATTCTTTATATCTATACTCGCATTTTTGATAATTTGATAAAGGCGGAGCCTTGCCTCCAAGTCTACTATTTTCTCTGTCTCGTCTTCGGTCAGAGCAAGATTGGGTAATAAAGATTTTGATTTGATAAGTATGAGAGTTGCAGCTATAAGAATAAAATATGATATATTATTAATACTTCTATTTTCTTCACCTAGAGATTTTACATAAGCTATGTAATCGTTTGTTACTTCTGCAAGAGATACATCATTCACAAAAAGCTTCCTACTTTCTATAAGAGAGAGCAGTATTTCAAGCGGCCCTTCAAAAGTACCTTGTTTTACTTTATATTGTGAAATAATTTCAGGCATATAAAATTAATACCCCTCATCAGTTAATCTTTCATCTATTCTGTTCATATCTCTTGGGAAGATACAGGCTTCACGAACATTTTTAAGCCCCAATAATTGCATTGTTATACGTTCAGCACCAAAAGCGAACCCTCCTTCTGGTGGAACACCATACTTAAATGCTTCTAGGAACATTTTAACTTTTTCAGGATCCATATTCCATAGTTTTACGTGTTCTTCAAGTTGTTTAGAATCATTGATTCTTCTACCTCCTGAGAGCCATTCAACTCCACGACATATAAGATCCATACCTTCATTGTATTCTGGTTCCTCTGGATTTGGATAAACATAGAAAGGTTTCTTTCGAGTAGGATAACCATATATAAATACAAAATCAGAGCCTGTTTCTTCTTTTATAATTTCACAAATTTCTCTTTCGTCTTGAGCATTTGTATCTTTTTCTCCACGAACATCACGTCCATATTTATCAAATATTTTTTGTTGAATTTCTCGAAGGGATAATGTAGGTGTCTTATCAATCATTACTGGAAGTTCAACTCCGAGTAATTTAATATGTTCTCTGTTTTTTTCAGCAACTTCTTTTAGAATATACTTAACAGTATTCTCAGCCATATCACGAACATCTGTCCAAGAATCAATAAATGCCATCTCAGCATCAAGAGAGACTATCTCTGTGAGGTGTCTTGTAGTAGAAGATGGTTCAGCACGAAATACTTTATTTACAGAGAAGCATCGTTCAAATGCAGACATCACTATCTGCTTGTAAAGTTGTGGTGATTGAGAAAGAAATGCTTTTTTACCAAAGTAATCAATTTGGAAAACTTCAGCTCCACCTTCAGCTGTTGCTGGAACCATACTAGGTGCCTGAAATTCAAAGAATAAATTCTTTTTCATAAACTCACGGAATGAATCAATAACCGTTTCTTCTACTTTAAAAATTGCTTGGATTTTAGGCTGCCTTAGAACTATAGCTCTATTATCAAGCTCTGTAGTTAATTCTAGATTATATCCATTTAATGATAAATCAAAAGGTAATGGTGCCGCTTCGGATAATATTATTATCTCCACTACTTCAAGCTCCAAATCACCATTCAAGATACCCTCCTTAACATTTCTCTCTGGTCTTTTATTTACTTTACCTTCTACCTTAACAGCAAATTCTTTACGAAGAGTTTTACCCACTTCTATGGTTTCTGTATAATTTGGAAGTATCACTCCTTGAACGATGCCAGTCATATCACGAAAATCAAGAAAAATCATTTTCCCCTGATCACGTCTTACATCTATCCAACCACTTATACTTATTGTTTCTCCTACGTGTTCTTTTAAATCTTTTATATATGTACGCATATGATTTCAAAATTATTATTAATAGATTTTAATTAGTATATTTGACTTGATTATATCATAATTAAAAACAAAAAAATCGCCTCTGGAAACTTATCAAAATGATAAATTTGCAGGGGCGATTTTTCTTCGCGGTGCCACCCTACTTTCTACTTGATTAAACTTTATCGCAGTCAACGAAGAGTTCTAATACCATAAGGCTTTCTTCTCTCGCCTCCCTAGTGTCAGCTAGTTCATAGGCTTATACCAATAATAACATATTAATCCTTATATGCAAATTTAAACTAATGAATCTTAGATGTTACAGCAATTACAAATTCATAAGGAACTGAAACTATGAAAGTAATTGCAACTAGTATCCAATAAAATGGAGTGAATAAATACCAAACTATTCTATCTTCTTTATGCATTCTAAAATACCACTTTTGTGTTCTCATGTGAATTACATTGATAAGCCAATAAATAGGCCCCAATGTTACTGTAAATAAAATGTGTATGTATTTCATAAATTAAAAATAATTAATTTTTAATGCTTTTCTCACTTCGGCCATTGTTTCTTTTGCTGTTACTCTAGCTTTTTCTGTTCCTTCTTCCAAAATTTTCATAATTGCATCAGGATTTTTAGCAAGCTCTTCTCTTTTTGTACGAATTGGATTTATTAAATTTTCTAAAATGTTTATTAATCTTTTTTTGATAACTACATCTCCAAGTCCTCCTTTTCTATATTGAACTTTTAATTTTTCTACTTCGGATTTATTTGTGTCAAAAATATCTAAATAAGAAAAAACTATATTACCCTTAACTTCTCCTTTATCTTCTACATGGATATGACCAGGATCAGTATACATACTCATAACCTTCTTTGTTATTTCATCTAGACTGTCTGAAAGATAAATACCATTATTTAATGATTTACCCATCTTAGTACCACCATCTGTTCCCATTAATCTTGGAGTATTACCAACAAGATGCTTAACATGAGAAAATGTTTTCCCATAAAAACGATTAAAGTCATCCACTATTTCATTTACCTGTTCTATTACAGGAAGTTGATCTTCTCCTACAGGTATTAAATTGCCTTTACAGAATAAAATATCAGCAGCTTGAGATACTGGATAAGCCAAGAATCCAACTGGTACATTCTCCCCAAAGCCTTTTTGCTTCATTTCATCTTTTACTGTTGGATTTCTTTTAAGTCGAGCAAGAGTTACAAGATTTAGGAATAAAACTGTAAGCTCTGCAATTTCTGGAATTTTTGATTGTATAAACATTGTAGTTTTCTTAGGATCTAGTCCACAAGCTAGATTGTCTAATGCAACTTCGAGTACATTTGAACTTACTTTGTCTGGATTGTTGGCATTATCAGTTAATGCTTGTATATCAGCTATCATGTAAAAGGCTTTATCGGATTCATATTGAAGTTTAAGCCTATTTTGTATAGAACCTACAAAATGCCCGAGATGTAGTCTGCCCGTTGGACGGTCTCCTGTCATAAAGATTTTATCTTGTTTTTCCATACTCTATATAATACCAAACTTATGGAAGTTTTGCACATATTACACACAGAGTTATCCAAATTCACTCATTTGCAATATTTTTTTTCGTGATACAATGGGAACCATGACAGATAGAAAATCAAACATTCGCATACCACCACAGAACATAGATTCTGAGAAAGCAGTCCTAGGTTCCATCATGCTTCGTCCTCAAGCGATACATGAAATTAATGACATTATAAATGAGAGCTCTTTTTATGTCTCTAAGCACTCTTCTATTTATAAAATAATGCAAGAACTTTCAAGTAAGGGTGATCCTATCGATCTATTATCCCTTTCAAATAAATTAAAAGAAAAAGGAATGCTAGATTCTGTCGGTGGTAATGTTTATCTAACCGAGCTTACTTATGCAGTGCCAGCCTCTACCAATATCAAGTATTATGCAGATATAGTAAATAAAAAACATTTACTTAGAAAAATAATTGAAGCGGGTACTGATATTTCAGAGCTCGGATTTAAAGAAGAAGTGGAGGATGTATTTGAAGTGCTTGATCTTGCAGAGAAAAGAATGATGGGGATAAATGGGAATATGTCGGGGCACGCTTTTACGAGTCTAAAAGATAGCCTTCCTGAAGCATGGGAAAGATTGGAGAGACTACATGAGAGTAAGGGTGAGCTTCGTGGAGTACCTACTGGATTCCATGATTTGGATCAATATCTTTCAGGTCTTCAGAAATCTGACCTTATTATCCTTGCAGCACGTCCTTCGATGGGTAAGACGACTCTTGCTCTTGATATAGCTCGCCAAGCCGCACTGAATCAAGGCACTCCTACTGTGATATTCTCTCTTGAAATGAGTACACAACAGCTCGTAGATAGAATGCTTGCTGCACAATCACGAGTGAATGCTTGGAACCTTCGTACGGGGAATCTTTCAGCTGAAAATGAATTTGCTAAAATTCGTGATTCACTCGATAGCTTGTCCAAGGCTCCAATATTTGTAGATGATCTAGCTGGGAACTCTATTGTGCGCATGCGTTCTGTTTGTCGTCGTATAAGAGCTGAGCATGGCTTGGGATTAATCATCGTGGATTATTTACAGCTTATGTCTACGTCTAAAAATTACGACAATATGGTAAATCAAGTTACAGAGTTGTCGCGTTCTCTTAAAGCATTAGCAAAAGAATTTGATGTACCAGTATTAGCACTTTCTCAGCTTAGTCGTGCAGTCGAATCTCGTGGAGGGCGTCCTCGACTTTCCGACCTTCGTGATTCAGGTTCTATCGAGCAGGATGCGGACATTGTAATGTTCATTCATAGAGAAGATAAAGGTAAGGATGAAAGTGAGAAGACAAATATTTGTGAAATACTTATTGAAAAGCACAGAAATGGTCCAGTAGGTAAAGTAGAATTGTACTTTGATGAGAAAACAACGACTTTCATTTCTATTGATAAATCAGGATTGAATAAATTTGCCCCATCTTCTACTGGTGGACCAATCGATCAATTTTAATAGAGCTAGATCAAAATAATGGACCCAATAAATAAATTAACAGAATATTTTAAAGAATTCCCAGGGATTGGTGAGCGACAAGCCAAGCGTTTTGTGTATTTTCTATTGCACAAGAATCCTATATATGTAAAAGAGCTCGGGGATAAAATTCTTGATCTGAAGAATACTATTCATCAGTGTCCTTCTTGTTTCCTTTTCTTTCAATCAAAACAAGACCAGCTTTGTGACACTTGTAGTAATCCTAAAACAGACAAGACTTCCCTCTTGATTGTAGAAAAAGATGCTGATTATGAAAATATAAAAAGAAGTAAAAATTATAATGGAATGTATTTTATATTAGGTGGTCTTGTTCCTATAGTTACGAAAGAAACTCCAAATTATGTGCGAACCAAAGAACTACTTCGAAATGTTGAGAATCAAGGAAAACAACTGAAAGAAGTTATCATAGCTTTATCTCTGAATCCTCAAGGCGAGCATACGGATATGTATTTAAGAGAGCTTCTAACTCCCCTACAGGATAAATTTAAATTAAACATTGTTTCCCTCGGCCGTGGACTCTCCACTGGCACCGAGCTAGAATATTCTGATAGTGAGACTATCAAAAACGCTCTAAGAAATAGAGCGTAGTTTGATTATTTGATTGCTGAGATTTTGACTTCTATATAAGGCTGACGGTGGCCGTTCTTCTTTAGATATCTACTCTTTTGTTTATATTTTACTACTGTAACTGTTTTATGCTTTGCCAACTTCTGGAATAGTGATTCTACTTTTGCTCCTGTTATATAAGGACTTCCTATACTTGTATCTACTCCATTATCTACCAGTAATACCTTATCAAAAACTATTTTATCTCCAAGTGTATATTCTCCATCAAGTTTTTCTATTTTAAGTATATCTCCAACAGCAACTTTGTATTGCTTTCCACCAGTAAAAATGACTGCAAATTCTTTGCTTCCTCCCTCTATCTTTTTAGTTGTTTTTTTAGCTGTAGCCATAAATATTTATATATTATAGAAATACCTACTTACATAGGCTTCTACAGGACTCATAATACACAAAAGTTGGCAAAAATGCAAGTAGCACTGTATAATGGGGTTATCAATATATGCCTTTAACAATATTCAACACTTTATCAAGAGAAAAAGAATTTTTTAAACCTTTACACAATAATGAAGTTGGTCTATATACTTGTGGACCTACGGTTTATAATTACGCGCACATAGGAGCACTACGAGCCTATGTATTTACTGATCTACTCAAAAGATATTTAATTTATAGTGGTTATAATGTCAAACATGTAATGAATATAACTGATGTAGAAGATAAAATAATTAAAACTATACAAACTGAAAAGAAGAGTCTGAAAGAGCTTACAGAATTTTATACAAATAAATTCTTTGAAGATAAAAAGTCTTTAAATATATTACCTGCAAGCATTTATACCAAAGCAACCGACTATATAGAAGAAATGGTAAAACTGATTGAAATTTTGATCGAGAAAGGTTTTGCATATAAGGCTGCTGATGGTTCAGTATATTTTGATATTCATAAAGATAATGAATACGGCAAATTATCGCACTTCAAACTTTCTGACTTAAAGGAAAACGCAGAAGGGCGATTAAAGAAAGATGAATATGAAAAAGAAAATGCACAGGACTTTGCACTTTGGAAAGCTTGGACAGAAGAAGATGCAGATGTATTTTGGCAAACGAGTCTTGGTAAGGGGCGCCCTGGCTGGCATATAGAATGCTCAGCTATGAGTATGAAGAATCTTGGAGAGAGCTTTGATATTCATACTGGTGGAGTCGACAATATGTTTCCACACCATGAGAATGAAATAGCACAATCAGAATGTGCAACAGGTAAAAGTTTCGCAAAATATTTTATGCACAACGAGCACCTTCTAGTAGATGGCAAGAAAATGTCCAAATCAGCTGGTAACTTTTATATTTTAAAAGATTTAATAGATAAAGGCATAGATCCCATAGCCTTTAGAATGTGGCTTTATACTTCGAATTATTCTACGAGAGTAAACTTCACTTTTGAGACTGTAAATGGCACGCAAGTAGCACTAGAACGCTTAAAAAAGGCATATTTAGTCCTCGGAGATGATATAGGAGCCCTAAATATGACCTATAAGACCCGTTTTATGGAGTATATGGATGATAATTTAAATACAGCTAAAGCTTTATCTCTAGTTTGGGAGATTCTTAAAAATAAAGAGCTTTCTTCATCCGAGAAGAAAGCTACTTTACTTGATTTTGATAAAATCTTTGGATTTGGATTAGATAAAATTTAATTAAATTAATATATTTATTTTATTCTACTTTACAGCAATCTGCATCTAGCTCCATATAGAATGTGGAGCCTTTGCCAGGGCCTTCTGACTCTACCCATACTTTACCCTTGTGTGCTTCAGCTATTTCTTTTGCGAGATAAAGTCCAAGCCCTGAACCTCCACTATTTACACGTCCACCTTCGCCACGAGCAAATTTTTGGAAAAGAGTTTCTTTAGTTTCTTCCGTCATCCCCATACCAGTATCTTTTACAGAGAAGATAACCTTATCCTCTTTTCTTTCTACTTTCACTTTTATCTCACCTTCTTTTGTATATTTAATGGAATTATCTATGAAGTTTAGAACTACTTGGCGAAGTTTCTCTTTATCTCCTACTGTCACACAATCTTCTGCACCTACTTCTTCATAGTTAAGTTTTAATCCTTTCTTCTCTGCTGTGATGGAAAGATCTTTGGCCATATCTCTTGCAATTTCTGAAAGATTGAATTTAGCCATTTCGTATTTCATCCCACCTTGTTCAATCTTTGCTACATTGAGCAAATCTTCTACAACAATCGTTAGGTTATTGGTTGATTCAAATACCCTTTCAATCGTCGCTTTTGCTTTAGGGTCAATTTCCCCATAGTCACCCTCTAAAAGCATAGAAGTATACCCCTTAATAGCAGTCAAAGGACTTCTTAGTTGATGTGAAGCAAGCGACAAGAACTCCGTTTTCAATTGGTCTAGGCTCTTAAGCTTCTCATTTGCTTTTCCAAGTTGTTTATTAGTTTCCTCTACTTGTTTCTTTGATTGTTTGATAATTTCAGAAAGTTGCTCAATATGAATTCTCTGGTCGGATTCCCTTTTAAGATTTCTAAATAATATTATACTTAATCCGATAGTTATAACAGTAGTTAGTATGGTCAACAATTGGTCTGTAGTACCATTTACAAAGAATAATTGTCCTCCCATAAGTATAACAAGCCCAACCACTAAATACTGAGTCCCAAGCATATGGAAATGGAATATATCTAGTTCAAATACAGAATAGATAATAATTAACAACAAAGCTGGTAATAAAAATAAACTGTATAATGTATATTCATAAACTCCAGTTATTGATGAAATATATTCTGTACCACTGAAAATAGCTAAGAATAAAAACATAGAACCAACCATAATTAAACGCGTTTTTTTCTTTTGCCATGGAAGTTTCTTTATAAAAGGAGTAATTATAGATAAAAGCATTATAAATAATAATATCCCTTCAACAATAAGTTTATAAATACTAAGAAAATTATTATTTAAAGCTTCACATACTTGATAATTAAAACCAACCACAGATTGATTAGTAACAGCAATAAAAAAAGCTGGAGCTAATAATAAAAAAAGAATAATTTTTTTAAGGACAGAAATATCTTTTTGTTCTGTAAATACTAAAACAAAATATAATCCTAAAATATAAAAAGTTACTTCAATAAAATCAAGTGTAGCCCAAAAAGTATAAATTAAATTATAATTGTTAGAATTCCAAGTAATTAAATCTCCGATTAGCCAAATAGAAAAAGTTATTATAAAAAATAAAAATATTTTTGAAAATAAATTATATTTTGCTTTAATAAAAACAAAAAGAGCTAACATTATAGAAATAATAATTGGAATAAGGTGTGAATAATCAACAAGAATTCTAAAATTTTTTTCTATAAAGCATACATTTATAATTTCATTTGTCATATTTTTATATTTTCATTAATTTTTTAATTATTGGTAAATGATAATACCAAAAATTATCTACTTCTAGATCCAAAGAATCAATTGGGACTATAAGTGGTTTAATTCCTGTTAAATTTATAACTTTTTCTAATGCTGGTAATACAACCTTTCTTGTAAATTCCTTTTCAATTTTATCTAAAAATAAAAAATTTTCAAATAAAATACCATAAGAAACAAATAATAAGAAAAAATTTAAATATGCTTGTTCTACTGATTTAATATTATTTTTTTTATACCATTCTGATTCATCATGAAAATAAAAACCATTTAAATTATATATATCAAATAATTTTCTGTGAAAATCTACCAGTGATTCACCCTGTAATGTTTTTATTTCTTTTAATTTTTTCCCATTATATTTATTAAAGTCAATAATATTAATTTTTTCTACACAATCATTACCATTGCAATCATTCTTTTTTTCTATACAAAGTTGACCCAAAGAGTGTTTGTATTTATTATTTGAAGTAAATTTATCATCTAAATATTCAAAGAATACAGGCTCTAATTCATTTTCCTTAACAATAGATATAAAATATCTATTTTCCTTGTTTGGTGTTGCTATTTGTCTCGCAATAACCCCACATTTTTTATTTTTTAAAATTTTTGGGATATCTCCCTTGAATAATTTCTTCACCTTGGCCATCAGCTTTTTATCTTTTTGCCTTTCATCCAAAAGCCTGAGGGCTTCAGAGAGCGGAGTATAAACAATCTGATTAAAAATATTCCTATCAGCCATTATCGTATCATAGTCCCCAATTGATATTTTTTGTTTATTTTCTGGCATAAAATTATTGAACTTCTTCCGGCTCTTGAGCCTCTAGATTTAAATTATTAGGAACTACACAAACCTCATCATTTATATCAGTTTCTGTGCATTCTGTTTTAATACAATTAATAGTGCCAGCAGTACAAGCCTCTGTACAGTCCTCATTAACACATGACTTAAAATCTGATGCCTTAAGCGTATAAGTATTGTAATAAGAAAGACCATTTGGAGGGCAATCATCTGGACTTGATTCACAATCACGATAGAAGCAAGTCTCCGTTTCAGGATTACACTGTGTCTCCACTATAAAATCATAGTCTTTCTTAAAATAGAAAAAATAAAAAGAGGAAAGAATAGTTATTATAACTCCAGCCAATAAAATATATAAGAATAAATTATGTTTCTTGTCCTCTTCAGGCATATAAATTATTATAGCACAAAAAAATAATAATGGTCTATTTTGAATCTATAGCGCTACGCATTACTCCAATTTGATATTTTCTCGTAATATTATTTAGCTATTTTATTATCAATAAATTTTCCCAAAATAAAGGCTTCTTCACCTATTTTTTTTCTATTATGAGCAAAAAGAATTAAACTCTCCTTCTTAGTTTTAATTTTAGTTTTTCCATCTATACCAATTAGAATGCCCTTTTTAATCATTTCAAAATTGAAAAATTCTTTAGATAAAGTAAAATTATTTGATTTAGTTATATATAAATTACTAACTTTTATATATTTTCTTAAATTAGAATTTAAATTATTAGATGTGCTAACTTTAATATTTCCACTACTTTCTAAAAAATCGAAAATAGTTTTTTTAGCTAATGAAACAGCCCTTTTATCCTTATGAAAACCACACTCAATACAAATACCAATTTTACCTAAACTATTCATATAACCATCAATTCCACCGGGTTGAATAACTCCTAATCCAGAAACAACCTTTTTAAATCTACTAGAAAATGATTTTATTATATCACTTGCATTTTTTTCACAAATAATAAATGGCTCACTTTTTTTATCTGATACAGAGTGAATATCTAATAATAAATCTATGTTAGATAGATATTTTTTAAGTACTTGAGCTCTTTTATATTCATATGTTTTTTTAATTTTTTTATTATAAAAACAAGAATCATTGAATGCTCTATTCAAATTAAATTCAGTAAATCTAATATTTTTATCTATTGCTTTAATATTTCCATAGACAAACATTGCGAGACCTGAATCAATGGTAATTTTTTTTACAACTTCTTTAAGAGCTAAAATTCCACAGATTTCATTTCCGTGTACCCCAACAAAAATTGCTGTTCTTGGTCCTTTTTTACCAGAATTTAACAATATATAATCATTTTTTTGTGTTATTTTCATATAAATAAGAATACACTTCCCAAAATCATAATAGCAATAGCAATTATTTTAGGAATTAAGGCACGTTGGGAAATGTTCTCTTTTATAATATGAGGTAAAAACCTTGTACCTAAAATTGTAAGAATAAGAACTATTCCTGGCTGGAAAGTACTAACTAGGAATACCATTGTCACAGGAGCTAAAAGTAAAGCGAAATTCGTCATCAAGTTCCCTGTTATACTCATAAGTTCACTTATAATATTTACAAACAATATCTTCTTTCCACCAAAACTTCCCATATAATGAAATTCATTACGATATTTAGGTACAAATGCATAGATAAGTAACCCAAAGAAGCCTAAACCAAGATATTCCCAGAAAGAAGAAGTCCAGAAGCTACCACCTATCGTCACATATTTGAATATAACTCCTGATATAGCAATAGCTACACAAGCAAAAACCATATAAAGTACTGGCCTAGTTTTAAATTTTCTTTTTTCTCCATTAAAATCAATAGATAAAATAAATGCTCCAAAGAGAATAATTAAAGCTCCTATGATCTGAAATTTAGTCAAAGTCTCTCCAAGAAAAACATAACCGAGAATATATCCAAAAATAGGAGCAACCAGGAACCACGGAACTATAGAAGATATTTCTTCAATCTCAAGTGCATATAAATAAAAAATAATCCAAACGATAGTTAAGCCTCCAGTAATGAAAAGTAATATCTTATCAAAAGAAGAAACATCAAAAACCCCTTTAGCAAAAAACCAAATGAAGAATGCTACAAAGATACCAATAAGACTAGAGAACAACACAAGCCCTCCAGAGCTTCTTTCTTTTTCTTTTTGGGAGTATTTGGAGACCAGGTAATCATCAGCAATATTTACTATTGCCCATAAAAATGGAGCCCCAAGTGCGATTAAAAACCAGTTCATATAAGTATTATAGCATAAATTTAACTATTTTTGACTTTTTAGAGCAGCTAAACAAAGTTTATATAATACACGAGCACCAACGTTACCATCCCATTGATTTTCTTTATTTGCAGCCACTTCACATAAATCAAAACCTATTATTTTTCTACCAGATGATACTAATTCTTCGAATAAAAATACTATTTCTTCCATACTAAAACCGCCCGGAACTGGAGTCCCCGTACTAGGACATAAACTAGGAGTTAATCCATCTATGTCAAAAGATATATATACATTTTTAGGTAAATATTTTATAATTTCTCTATATTTTTTCTTTAAGATTCCTCCTTCAAAAACAAATTTTTTAATATCATAATCAGTAAATATAGATATTCTATTTTTTTCTTTTTTTATTAGTTCATATTCCTGTTCACAAATATCTCTGATTCCAATTTGTACAAGTTTAGAAATATTTTTAATTTTTAGCATATTATTAAATATTGATGCATGTGAATATTCTAATCCTTGATATGACTCTCTCAAATCAGCATGAGCATCTATGTGTAATACTCCAAAATCACTATATTTTTCCGTTAATGCTTCTAGATATCCAAGTGCAACACTATGGTCACCTCCTACAACACCAACAATTTTACCTTTATTAATCAAATCTAAAGTTTTTTCCTTAACATAATTATTGAAATCTTTACAATCATTATTAATTTCATTCTGTAAATCTTTATCTATTTCTCCTTCAACATATTTATTAATATATTTATTTACTTTTTCTTTAGTATGCTGACTATTAAAAAAAATACTTGTTGGTATATCTTCCATGGCAATTCCCTCTCTCCAACCATTTGGATTGAATTGATCATATAGGTCGATTTGTTGTGATGCATCAAGTATTGCCTTAGGTCCTTCTGCTGTTCCTCCGTGATATGAGACTGTAGCTTCCCAAGGTATAGGCACAAGTATCATTTTCGATTCTTCAACTCCAAAAGGTAGTCCAAAAATTCCATGATAAGTCAGCCCATTCTCATTTTGATTAAAATTTTTAATTATTTCTTCCTTGTTCATATAAATATTAAGATAATCTATTTTTAAAATCTTCATAACCAAACTTTTTAATAATTTTTATCTTACCCGATTTATCCAAAGTTGCAATGTTTGGCAAGTTTACTCCATTGAAAGTATTATTCTTTACCATCGTATATATAGCCATGTTCATAAATACCAACTTTTGACCTATTTGTAGTGGCTTAATGAATGAATACTCACCTATCACATCCCCTGTAAGACAACTTGGGCCTACTAAACGATATATATGGCTCTCTTCGCCAGCCATAGCCTTAAGCGAAGGCTGGGCCCCTAAAATACTTGGTAAATAAGGCATTTCTAGTACATCTGGCATATGTGTAGTCGCAGAAACATCAAGAACTGTTATTTTTATACCATTTTTAAATATATCTACCACACTAGCGACAAGTACTCCTGCATTGAGAGCCACAGCTTCTCCTGGTTCTAAATAAACTTCTAAATGAGGATATTTTGATTTGAAGTCATTTAATATCTTGTAGAGTAATTCTAAATCATAATCTTTTCTAGTTATATGATGTCCGCCACCAAAGTTTACCCATTTCATTTGCGATAGAAATTCTCCGAATTTTTCTTCGAAAACTTTCATGCTTCTCTCTAGTGCATCTGCATTTAACTCACAAAGATTATGAAAATGTAGTCCTTCAAGTCCAGAAATATTTTCTTTTTCAAAGTTTGCCAAAGTTACTCCAAAATGAGAATTCTCACTACTAGGATCATACATCGAAGTAAGAACTTCGCTGTGCTCTAAGTTTACACGAAGACCGCAAGAAACCTTACCAATACACTTACTCTTGAACTTGTTCCATTGAGAAAAAGAATTAAAAACGAGATGGTCAGCATACTTGATATATTCTTTAATATTTTCATCAGTATACGAAGGTGAAAATACGTGAGTCTCCTTTCCGAATTCCTTGCATCCAAGACGAGCTTCATTTACAGAACTTGCTTCACTCCCTGAGAGATATTTCTTAATTAGAGGAAAAGTAGAAAACATTGAAAATCCTTTTAGCGCCATAAGTATATGAGCTCCAGTCTTCTCTTCCACTTGTTTTAAAATCTTTAGGTTGTTTTCTAATTTTTCTAAAGAAACTACATACGAAGGAGTCTCTACTTTAGAAAAGTCTACTTTATCCCAACCTTCCATTTCAATCCAAGGTTCTATAAAAATGTTTTTTGTATCTTTCATGTATTTAATTAATAACCCTTTTTAAGTGCGGCTGGAATATCTTTTAGAGTTTTCATTACTGTTGTGAGTCCAACTTTTGCCATTTCGTCAATGAAAATTTTTGAATCAAGACTCTTGTCCTCTGTATTCTTTGTTCCTACTCCGCCCCACTTGCCTTCCAATACAAGCTTTGCGCAAGTAACTGTCGGAATTGCAGTCGTATAGCCGATAGCGTTCCCCCCTGTCTCCTTATAAGCAGCTTTGTGGTCGCAAACATTGTAGATATATACAGCTTTCTTCTTTCCACTCTTTGTTCCAGTAATAATATTCCCAATATTCGTCTTACCTACATAACCACTATTGAAATCTTCACCCTTAGGAAGGATTGCTTTTAAGAATTTAACTGGTACAACTTTTTTACCATCATAATCAATAGTATCTATGCGTGTAAGTCCAACATTATAAAGTACACGTAAGTAAGTTAGATAATTTTTCGAGAATGTCATCCAGAAGCGAATACGCTTAAGTCCTGGTATATGCGTAGGAATAGTCTCCAATTCTTCGTGATACATAAGGTAAGGAGTAAACTTTCCAGCTTCAGGAAAATTGAATTCGAAATAAGGTGCATCCTCATCAATGAGCTTCATTCTCTCTTGCCACTTACCCTTTTCCCAGAATTTAATAGGCAAGATTAGTTCACGAAGATTTATTTCAGGATCAAAGTTTGGAGCAAACTTAATTTTCTCATCTTTTGAGCCACCATTACAGTCCAAGATATCAATAGTTTCTATTTTGTCGAACATATAGTCACGAGCATAAGCAGAGTAGATATTTGAAACTCCTGGATCAAAACCTGAGCCCAAAATTGCGAGTAATCCTTTCTTCCTGAAAGCTTCATTCTTTGCAAGCTGAAGTTTGTAAGAAAATCCATAATGTTCTGGGTGCTCATAGCAAGCAGTATCAATATA
>Ga0172379_10003544_pt1 | contig 24641 bp, 25 predicted proteins | sample GrowelOW334metaG_FD_119756 | JGI IMG/M metagenome (GOLD analysis project Ga0172379, IMG submission 119756) | Groundwater microbial communities from an aquifer near a municipal landfill in Southern Ontario, Canada - Groundwater well OW334 metaG | ecosystem: Environmental > Aquatic > Deep...
ATCAGGGGCATTGCTGGGTAGCTACCTTCGGTTTAGATAAGCGCTGAAAGCATCTAAGCGCGAAGCTGTCCTCAAGATTAGGTTTCATAGACTGGTTAGAGAATATAACCTTGATAGGCCGTATGTGTAAGTCCAGTAATGGATTGAGCAGAGCGGTACTAATATGTCATTTGATTTTCCCACACTTTTATTTTTAAAGTTTTGAATATTTACTCCGTAACATATATAATATACACAATGGTTTTTAGCGCGATAGCGCTTAATATATAAAAGACACCATTGTTTTGGTGGTAAAAGCGTCTGGGTCACACCTGATCCCTTCTCGAACTCAGAAGTTAAGCCAGACAGCGCCGATGATACTTGGGCCTGAGCCCTGGGAAAGTAGGTCGCCGCCAGAACAATGGTGTTTTTTAATTGGAAAAATGAAAGGATTTAAAAAGAGCCGCAAAGGCTCTTTTTTGCTTGCGTTTTACACTTTTTTATGATAAAAAGATATGTTCTCAGTGAAGAGAACTATGAGGCGAGACAGCGTCTTGAAGGGCTTTGGGCCATATATAACCGCTTGTTAGGTGGCGTTCACTTAACTTCAGTTCCTTCTAAACTTAATATATCATGAAGGGAGAAAATTTTTTTTCAGGGTTGCCGATTGATGGGCGTTTGGCTTTTTTAGGAGCCATAGTATTAATCGCTGTTGTTTGGTATTTTTATCGCCAGCGACAGCAGAAAAAAGAGCCCAAGGAATCGCTTGGCGATATTCCGCTGGATAGTAAAAGAGTATTTAAGCTCGATGACTATGAGCAAGATCCTTTTGACAAACATCGTTTTATCAGCCCGGTTAATCCTAAATTAGCGGTTAGGGAAATTGAGTGCAAAGATCATGACGTCATTATTTATGCCGCTAGTTGGCCACATCTTTTTATTAGTGAACAGTTGATTGAACTTCAAAAAGCAATCTCGGAAATAACCAAGGTTTCTAATGATAGTCATCAACTAGCTGTGACTAAATCACCAGCTGCTAATTTTTCCGATTTCCAGGAACGATTGATCAGAATTATGTTTGTTCAACTCCACGGTAAGTACGCCTTGCGATCTTTTCCGCAAAAAGCAAAAGTTACTCCCGCATCAGTAGTTTTTCATAGGCAGCCGCATCAGTCTATTAGTGATCAAACTCTGGCTATCACTTTTAATCAGTTTTTGGTTGATAAAGATTTTAGGAGGTTAATGAACAATACTTCTTCGTATAGTGTCAGTTTTTTTGAAGACTATCCACAGACAGTTTTTTTGCATAAAAAAATTGATTATCTATGGAGCCGCGTTGAAGAAGATGCGATTGATTTTTTGACTGATTATTTTTCGGCCGGGATTGATTTTAAAGGCGAGTGGTCGACAATTCCACAACCGCCAAATTCTATTGAAGTCAGTTTGTCACTTAAAGGTAAATGTGAGCTTGTCCTAACTTTTTCAGGAATCCACTTGCATAAGCGTATTGAAGACTTAATGAAAGACGGATTTTGGGGGATTGATTCTGCTCATATCCACTACGTTTTTGATCCCAAACAGAGTGCGGTAACCATCATTTTTTGCCAGGAAATTGATTTTTTTCAACCGCTTGTTACGTTCCCGCCAATATTGAAGAAATATGATGATAAACTTAATTTTAACCTTAAAGTTGTTCATCCGGTGGCAGCCTCAAAAAATTCTCAGCCTATTCCGATTAGTTTTCAAATTAACGCCTTTGGTCAATTAGCATTTTTTTTGCCTTTTGATATAGATTCTATGGCAATTGAAAAAGAATTGTTAAAAATTGAAGGTGTGGCGGCGGTGGATTTCGGCTATGAAATTCATACTGCTCAGGAAACGAGATTTGTGGTTTCTAAAAAAGCTGAAATGACTTGGTCGGAATTGTTTGCTGATGTTTTATCAGCCTTGGTCATAGTTTCACCTCGCACTTTGACCAAACAAGGTGAATGGCCTAAAGATGTAGTTAAGGTTAAGACGGATGGAAATAGTGGTGGCCATGACAACATTGGCCCAGGAAACCTTGATACATATTCCGCGTGTACTTTGTAATTAATTAAAACCAATTGAAAAGGAGCTTTTTTAAGGCTCCTTTTTTTTGTTTTTTAGTTAGCGTTTAATTCAGCTACAAATAGAGGCTTTTGATATTTGTTTTCCATTAAATTATATTTAACGATTAAAGCGTCTATCCATTCGTTCTCGCCTTCAGGTTCGTTCACGATTTCTAAGAGAAAAAAGTCGTGCAATCTTATTTGTTCTTTTTTCCCATAAAATCTTTCTACAACACTGATGGCCTGAAAGTAGCGGCGTTGTAAATTTAAATAGTCAATTATTTCTTGGTTGCTCTCATTAGGAGAGAAATAACCGAGTAAATCGACGCGAATGCCGTTTCTAATTTGGTCATTAGCAATTTTTTTAATTTTTCTTACTACGTTCGCAGTTGTTGGTTTTAGTTTTTGTTTTGAAGGAACGATAAATAATTTTCCTCCTTGTTCATCTTCCCGATGAGAGAGAAATGCTAGTTGGTTTTTTCCGTCCAGCCAGCGGGGATCAACATTTTGATACCCAATCGCGATTACTAAATCGTACTTTTCAATCGCTTGAGTAACTACCTCATTCAAATTGCTTAGGGGAACGAAACTAACTTTAACGTCGTAATTCCCCCAATTCCATAGACGTACAGTAGCGTAAGTCAGGCAAGAGTTAAAAGTTAACTCTGAGAGCAAAATTACCTTTTTCATTAGCTGCGGCCTCCATCCGCGACTTTTGATTTATTTTTTTCAATATTCTATTACAATTTTCTCACTCCGGTTTTAAATAGTCAAATTATAAGAAAAAAAGAGCTTGGTTGGAGCTCCTTTTTTGTTGTTTTTGTTTTACTTTATTTTTCAAATTAAGCTTGGGTGAAAATTAAATCACTATCAATTTTTTGAACGGTATATTTTTTATCCGTCATCAATGATTCAAGCTTAGGAACAAACCGGCATCGGAATATTTCGACGTTTCCATCATAGCTTAAAATTACAGTGTGATCTTTGTAATTATGACAGATAACCTTCTCGATGGCGTAAAGGCGCCCTGATTTAATTTTTGTCTTTGGAACAGAGCTCATTTTCAGGAGGTAGAAGGCAAGGAACATTAAAAATGCAGATGCCCATAGTAGCCAGGTCAATTTCCATTCGATTTCGGCATTGAGGGTTGCTCCCTGTATTACCCATGCGGTCATAAATAATATATAGGCAATCCACGCAACTGATGTAATAATGGTGATTCTTTTTTTCATGATACTGAATTTTGGTTTTTTGATTTCAATAATTTTTTATTAGCCGTTCACCCAGAGCTTGATTGACGGAATTAATTGCTTCTTCGCAGAAAATTAATAGATTCGTAAAATCATTTTTTTCTATGATTTCCGCTTTTAGTAAATCGTTGCAAATTGTTAATTTTTCGCAATCAACGTTTGTTGGTAACAAATCATCACAACCTTTTTCTGACTTAGCAATTATAAAAGGATAATAGTGTCCATCGTGGGCATAGAGAGCTAGTAGCAAGTAAAAGCCAATTCCGGGAGACTCATTGTTTGCTTCAATTGAATAATAGATTTGTAATTCTCCGGTGGTGTTTTTTCTTATTGCTCCACTGGAAAAACTCCCAGAGAGAAAACATTGGAAACTAACCGCTTGTCTAAATAGTTGTGTTTCTAGCGGGTGTTTCTTTTCAAAGGCGGTTTCTAATTCAAAAGAAGACATTTTTTCGTCTAGCCAGGCATTTCGTTCTTTGACGGTTTTTTCCCATTCGTCAACGTAACGCCTTTTATTTTGAGCATTTGCCAAAAATTCCTCAAACAATTGCATGACTAGCATGGCTTGTTTATAATCAGCCAGCATTTTTTGAATCACTTCGGGTTTTAATTCATCGTTTTTCATCTTTAATGATTTTTAGTTTAAAGTCTTTCGGTTATTACCACTGATGCTTGATCAAGCCTTTCTAGTTTACCAACGTATTCTTTGAATATGCTCAATATTTCGGCAAATAGCTTGTTCTCTGGGCTTATGAATAAGCTTGAGCCGTCTGCTGTAGCCATCATTCCTCCGGCCGTTTGTTCAAGTGAAAGTTCTTTAAAAAATTCTGATTGAGTAGAAATCCAACAGCGCTTGACTTCCGTTGTGTTTAGGATTGGAAATACTTCTTCCAAATTTGTTTCGAGCGGGATAACCGTTAATAAAGCATCATTCTGAAACCAGAATGAAATTAAAGTTGGCCCCGGTTCGTCAACATAGATTTTTGGAATACCAAAACTAATAAATAGGCTTCCTTCTTTAACCCACTTCGCTTTATAGACAAAGTGGAAAATCGCTTCATGACTTTTTAGAAAATCAATGAATTCCTTTAAGTGTTCTTTTTGCATTGTTAGTGATTTTTTAGTTGAAACTAGTATTATTTATTTGTAAATGTTCTTTTTATTTTCCGTTAACCTTATCATAAATCACTAATAACGTCAAGACTATTATTTGGCCAAAAATAGCTCTTTGTTGTAGAATAACCTTATAGTTTCTTGTTTAAATAATAAAGATATTTTTAAATAATTATGTCCATCATTAAATCAATTTCCGGCATCCGCGGCACTATCGGTGGCGAACCGGGGAATAACCTAACTCCTGTAGAAATTATCAAATTCAGTTCGGCTTTTGCGGTCTTTATAATTAAGCGCAACCCATCAATAAAAACGAAAATTATTGTGGGCCGTGATGCGCGCGTTTCCGGGGAAATGGTTAGCCGCTTGGTTGTCGGCAACCTTTTAAGTTTAGGGATTGATATTATTGATTTGGGTATTTCCTCTACTCCGACCGTAGAAGTCGCTGTCGTCTCTCAGAAGGCGCAAGGTGGCATTATTATCACCGCTTCACATAATCCCGGCGGTTGGAATGCTCTTAAGCTAATAGACGAACAGGGGGAGTTTTTATCGGCCGCTGAAGGCGAACAAATTTTAGCGTTAGCTGAAAATAATCAACCGAACTATGTACCCGAAGAACAGCTGGGCGCTTATTTTTTCTCGCCTTATTTAGAATGGGATCATATTGATAAGATAATGACTTTGCCGCTGATTGATAAAGAGGCAGTGGCCGGTCGTGATTTTAAAATTGTGGTTGATGGAATTAATTCTGCTGGTGGCAAAGCAATCCCGCACGTTTTGGAAAGTTTAGGAATCACAAAAATAAGTTTGTTAAATTGTTTGCCAAATGGTTTGTTTGCGCATAAACCAGAACCGCTCGCCGAGAATTTAGTGGAAATAATGGAACGGGTAAAGTCTGAGAAGGCGGATTTAGGGATTGTGGTTGATCCGGACGTTGATCGCTTAGCCTTTATTGATGAAAACGGCGAAATGTTCGGCGAGGAATATACTTTAGTGGCGATTGCCGATTATATTTTAGAAAATTTTGAAATAATTAACGATTTATATCCGGGTAAGTATCAGAAAGCCACGGTTTCTAATTTATCTTCTTCACGAGCACTGCGTGATATAAGTAAGAAGCATGGCGGCAAATATGAGGCAGCAGCTGTTGGGGAAGTTAATGTTGTTACTAAAATGAAAGAACTCCAGGCGGTAATTGGCGGCGAAGGTAATGGCGGCGTAATTTTTCCGGTGCTTCATTATGGCCGCGATGCCATGTTGGGCGTTGCCTTGTTTTTATCGATGCTCTCCCAGTCAAACAAAAAAATGTCGGAACTGCGTAAAAGTTTGCCGGAATATTTTATGGTTAAGGATAAATTAGAATTAACACCGGAAATAAATGTCCCCGAAATTTTGCAAAAGATAAAAATAGATTATGCTCCTGAAGAGATAACGGATATCGATGGCGTTAAAATTGATTGGGCTGATTCTTGGGTGCATTTGCGGGCTTCTAATACTGAGCCGATAATTAGAATTTATGCCGAAGCCCGAACAAAAACCGAAGCTAGGGTGAAAGTGGATGAAATCAAAGCTAAAATTTTAGCTTATATTAAATAATTTTTTCAATTTGCCCTCAATCTCAAAAAATGCTAAAATATAAGGGAAATTCAGATTTGAGTTTCCTTTATTTTTATTTTTTATTTTGTTATGACGCAGATTATTATAATGGCGGCTGGAAAAGGGACACGCATGGGTTCGGAATTACCCAAAGTATTGGTCCCGCTTAAGGGTCGACCAATGTTGGACTATCTTTTAGACTCGATTTCTAAAACAGCACCCGCCTTGAAGCCAATTGTCATTGTCTCGCCGGATAATAAAGAAATAATTGCCGCCGCTTTGCAAAAATACGATGTCCTATATGCTATTCAGGAAAAGCAGCTAGGAACTGGCCATGCAGTTGCTAGCGCCAGGAACTATATTGATCCTGCGGCTACGGAAATTTTTGTTTTAAATGGTGATCACCCTTTTTACAAACAGGAAACTATTCAGAATTTTCCTCTAAAACACGAAGGGATAGTATCAATGATTACCGTAGCCTTGCCTGACTTTGAAGATTGGCGTTCAGTTTTTTATCATCTAGGCAGAGTTGCTCGTGATAAAGAAAATAACGCTCGAAGCATTATTGAATTTAAGGATGCGAGCGATGAGGAGAAAAAGATTTTAGAAATAAATATTAACTGCTTCTGTTTTAATAGGGAATGGTTGTTCGCCCATATTGATAAATTAAATAATCAGAATAAGCAAGGTGAATATTATATTACCGATTTGATTAAAATGGCTTTTAATGAAGGTCACAAAATTAAAGTTTCTTCCATATCTCCGCAAGAAGGCATGGGAATCAACTCTCCTGAAGAACTGCAAATTGCTGAGAGCTTGGTCGCCGCTTAATATCTAAAGCTATGAAACAGGTTCTGGATTTACATATTCATTCTCCTTACTCCCGAGCTTGTTCGCCGCAGTTAACCTTAACAAACATTGATAAAACTTGCCGCGAGAAGGGCATCGATATTATTGCGACCGGCGATTTTACCTATCCCGCGTGGTTTAAAGCCATTAGTGAAGAGTTGGAAGAAACGTTTGCTGGTTCCGGTTTATATAAATTAAAAACGGCAGTTGATAATAAGCTAAAATTTATTTTATCGACGGAAGTTGCGCTCATTTATAAAGACGAAACTAGAGTTAGACGGATTCATCTGGTAATTCACGCACCGAATATTGAAGCGGCCACTAAATTAAATGAACGTTTAGGGGCAAAATATAATATTAAATCTGATGGTCGTCCGATTTTAGGAATTAAAGCTCCGGAACTCGTTAGATTATTATTAGAGATTGATGAACATTTTTTAATTTACCCGGCGCATATTTGGACTCCTTGGTTTGCAGTTTTTGGGTCTAAGTCCGGCTTTGATACTTTAGAAGAATGTTTTAAAGAGGAAACTAAAAATATTTATGCATATGAGACTGGGCTTTCCAGTGATCCGGAAATGAATTGGCGCTTGTCAGCTTTAGACAATTTAACCCTACTTTCCAGTTCTGATGCCCATAGCCCGATTAATATTGGCCGCGAAGCCACAGTAATGGAGCTAGAAACACCGATTAGCTACAGTCAGATATACGAAGTTATTAAAAATCATAAAAAGGGTGGATCGTCAGGAATTTTATACACGATTGAATTTTATCCGGAAGAAGGAATGTATCATATCGATGGGCATCGCGATTGCGGCTTTAGTTGTTTGCCAGCAGAAAGTCAGAAGTTGAATAATTTATGTCCCATCTGTCAGAAACCGCTCATAATTGGAGTTTTAAATCGTGTTGCCGAACTAGCCGACCGACCAATCGGATTCAAGCCAGAAACAGCTGCTCCTTTTAAGAAAGTCATTGAACTAGATAAAATAATCGCTGAAGCCTTAAATATTAAAAGTCGGGCCTCTAAACAGGTTCGAGCTGAATATCAGCGTCTGGTTAATAAATTTGGGAGTGAGTTATTTATTTTACTTGATTGTGATTTAGAAAAATTAAAAAGTAACACCGATTGGCGCATTATTGAGGGGATAGAAAGAATGCGCTCCGGCCATTTAGAAATTAAACCCGGTTTTGATGGTCAATATGGAGACATTCATATTTTTTCCGAAGACCATAAGTCGGGTGAGCCTGATAAGTTGTCGCTTTAAATAAAAATATGATTAAACCGTTTTCTACATTTTATTCAATCGTGGTGGTCGTCGCTTTTATTGTCTTGGCTATTTTGGCAACGGTGGAATATAGCGGACAAGAAGATGAGTCAGCCGGGGTTAAGGGCAATGCGGTTTATCAAGTTGTGAAAAACGCCACCAACAAGATAGAAAAACTTTGGGAAAAAACACCGACCAGCACACCAGAAATAAGCACGGAAGACGAAATGGCTACAACTACTAATAAATTTTGGAATCGATTAGGAAGTTTTATTAGTTTTTCCAAGACTGATGCCGGTTGGCAGCTGACCTTACAAAGTTCTGAACGGGTAATTTTCCAGAAAGTGATTATTTTAAAATGAGTTAATTTATTTTTTAGGAGCGTCTTAGCCGCCAGGCGCTATAATTAAAAAAACAAGCGGTAAAATATAATTAATAAACTAGTATATAATTTTATGGCTAAAGAAAGAGTCAAAAAAACAATTGAAGAGAGCGCCGAAGGTCACGATAAAAGATTCGAGGCTGCGGAGAGCGCCATCCAACAAATTAGAAGTAAATTCGGCGAAGGGGCGATTATGAAATTTGGTGATGCCCGCAAGACTAATGTCGACGCAATTTCCACCGGCTGTTTATCATTAGACATTGCTTTTGGTATCGGTGGTGTGCCACGCGGACGTATTATTGAAATTTTTGGTCCGGAATCCAGCGGTAAAACAACCTTAGCGCAACATATTGTCGCTGAAGTGCAAAAGACTGGCGGCATTGCTGCTTTCGTTGATGCGGAGCATGCGCTTGACCCTGATTATGCCTCCAAGATTGGTGTTAATATTAAGGAGATGTTATTGTCCCAACCTGATAGTGGCGAACAAGCTTTGGAGATTGTGGAAACTTTGGTGCGCTCCAATGCGGTAGATGTGATTGTAGTTGATAGCGTCGCCGCTTTAGTTCCTCAAAAAGAAATTGAAGGTGACATGGGCGATCAACATATGGGCTTACAAGCACGCCTTATGAGCCAAGCCCTAAGAAAATTGACCGCCGCCATCGGCAAAACTAAAACAGTTGTTATTTTTATTAATCAAATTAGAAATAAAATCGGTGTTTTCTTTGGTAGTCCAGAAACAACTACCGGTGGCAATGCCTTGAAATTTTATTGTTCCGTCCGCGTGGAAGTTCGACGTGCTGCTCAAATTAAGCAAGGCGAAAAAATTATCGGCAATCGCGTGAAGGTCAAAATCGTTAAGAATAAGGTCGCCGCTCCGTTTAAGACTTGTGAATTTGATATTATGTATAATGAAGGTATTTCCGTTGCCGGCGATTTGGTTGATTTGGGGGTAGAATATGAAGTAATCAAGAAGAACGGCAACTCCTATTCTTTTGGAGAAGTTAAGCTTGGTACTGGCCGCGAGACTGCCAAGAAAATGATTAAAGATGATAAGAAGCTTTTAGTAGAGATTCGTAAAGCAATTCTGGCGGAAATTAAAAGTAAAGAGATTGAAGAGGCTAAAGATGAGAAGAAAGGTAAGGGTGCTAAAGAAATTGATGTTGCCTAGTTCTCAACAAATAAGGTTTAGATTTTTGATAAAAAAAAGACATCCTTACGGATGCTCTTTTTTTATATCTTTTATCTTTTTAATTTCGGGGGTCTGTAAGTGTTTGTGAAATACTCTGAGCAACCGTTTCAATGTTAGGAGCGCCATCTATCGTTTTTATTTTTCCGCTCGCGGTGTAATAATCGATTAAAGGTTTGGTCTGTTCGTGATAAGTTTTAAAGCGTTCGGAAACAGTTTCTGGATTATCATCGGAACGTCCGGAATTCTGTCCGCGCAGAAGAATTCTTTTTTTTGCTTCCTCTTCACTGATTTCTAAGTTGATTACCGCTGTTAATTCTAAACCATTGGTCTTAAAAAAATTTTCTAAAGATTCTGCTTGTTCCAAATTGCGCGGGTAGCCGTCAAAGATTACGCCCTGATTATTCATCCAACTAGCTTTAGCTGCCTTTTCCATCATCGCGATTACTAGTTCATTAGGAACTAGTACGCCTTTATCAACGTAAGCTTTTATTTCAGCTCCTAATTCGCCACTGGTCATTTCTTGACGTAAAATATGCCCGCTGGATAAGTGGGTTAAATTATACTTCTGGGATATTAATTCGGCTTGAGTGCCTTTGCCGGCTCCCGGAGTTCCGAAAAAAATAAGGTTAGTCATAGAAACAAATTAAAACAGGGAAAACCTGTTTTTAACTGTGCGCCGTGCTGGATTCGAACCAGCGACCGTTTGCTTAAGAGGCAACTGCTCTACCAACTGAGCTAACAGCGCATACATAGCAGTAAACTATATTTATATTTTAATCATTAACCAAATATTGTCAAATACAAGTGGCGGGGGCGGGGATCGAACCCGCGACCTTAGCGTTATGAGTGCTACGCTCTAACCAGCTGAGCTACCCAGCCTCTAACTTTATCAGAATCCTGATAAAGTTTATTCATCCTTTTAGCGATGATGTGCGCCCGGCAGGATTTGAACCTGCAACCCCTTGGTCCGAAGCCAAGTACTCTATCCAGTTGAGCTACGAGCGCAAACAAACACGCCCTCAGCCGCTGACGGCAGCGAGTTACAGTTTCGGGCGGCGTCTTTTTATCTCTTGCCTTTAAGAGCCTGCTTTAAGTGATAACCAGTCTTAAATTTGGCGACCTTCACCTCAGGGATGGTTATCCTCTCGTTTGGCTTTTGCGGATTTACGCCGCCGCGAGCATAGCGCACGCGAGCCAAAAAAGTTCCAAAGCCAGCAATCGTGACCTCGCGGTCATTTTTTAACTCTTCAATGACGGCGTCGGTAAAGACATCAATCATTTTTTCGGCTTGTTTTTTATTCAAGCCCTCGACATCATGATAGATTTTGTCGATGAGTTGTGCTTTGTTCATATAATTATGATATTAGCTTTTTATGTTCGATTAAGCAAGTTATGGGAATTTGGGTGCTTATCTAGCGTATTCAGTAACCCTCATTTCACGAATAACATTAACTTTTATCTCCCCTGGGTATTTTAACTCATTTTCTATCTTTTTTGCAATATCCCTAGCTAAATTATGAGCTTTAAGATCATTTACGGCTTCCGGTTGGACAAAGACCCGAACTTCGCGTCCAGCTTGGATAGCAAAGACTTTTTCGACACCTTCAAAGGTTAAGGCAATCTTTTCCAGCTCCTCTAAGCGTTGTAGGTAGTTCTCAAAACTATCGCTTCTGGCGCCTGGACGAGCGGAAGAGATGGCATCGGCGACTTTTACAATCACCGAGATTAAAGTAGCTGGGTGGTCTTCGTGATGAGTTTCGATTGGGGCGATGATTTCTGGTGGCAGGTTAAATTTCTTGGCAATATCGCGGCCAATCTCGGTATGGTTGCCTTGAACTTCATGGTCAACCGCCTTACCGATATCATGGAGTAAGCCGCCTTTCTTAGCTAAAGTGACATCAGCGCCTAATTCTTCAGCCAACATCGCCGCTAGATGAGCAACTTCAATAGAATGGCGTAAAGCATTTTGGCCGTAACTGGTACGGTATTTTAAGCGTCCTAGAATAGAAACTAATTTAGGATCAAAGCCGGTAATCCCGACTTCATACATCGCTTCTTCACCTGCTTTTTTAATATCAATAGCAATGTCTTTCTTGGCGTTTTCGACCGCTTCCTCAATTTTAGTCGGATGAATACGGCCATCCTTTATTAAATAGTCTAAAGTTTTCTTGGCAATGTGGCGACGGATAAGCGAGAAGCCGGAAACAGTAATCGCGTTTGGGGTGTCGTCAACAATAATTTCCACGCCGGTCATACCTTCAATCGCTTTAATATTGCGACCTTCGCGACCGATAATGCGACCCTTCATCTCGTCATTTGGTAAATCAATGGTTGTGGTTGTTAATTCTACGGTATAAGAAGAGACCATCCTTTGCATAGCTAAAGCTAACATATCTTTAGCCTTGTCATCAATTTTATCCTGGTTGTCTTGTTCCAGTTTATTAATTCTAACCATTAAATCTTCAGCACATTTTTCTTCCTCAGCTTTTAAGAGGATATCTTTAGCCTCTTCACGTTTCAGGCCGGAAATTTCTTCCAGTTTAGAGGATTGTTGTTCCTGAATGCCTTTGATTTTTTCCTTAATCTCTTGAACTTCATTTACCTTGTCGTACAACTTTTGTTGCTTCTCTTGGAGGTCTATAAGTTTTTGGGAGAAAGAATTTTCACGTTGCTCCAAACGTTTTTGGAGTTGGTTGATTTCATTGCGTCGGCTGGCTTCTTCTTTTTTAGATTCCTCGATAATGTTTAGGGCTTTGTCTTGAGCTTTGAGGAGTAGCTCTTTTTCTTTCATTTTAGCTTCGTTGACAATCTTATCGGCCTTCTCGCCGGCGCTGCTGATTTTAGCATCAGCCGACTTTTTGAAGAAGATATAACCAATAAAAAAACCGCCGACAGCCAAAACGAGATACAGGGCATAATTTAAAAATTCCATATGATTTGGCTGTATTCTAGAAAGCTGAGGCGGCAAACAAGACAAATATTAAGTTTTTCAATGCGACAATAAACGCTTCAAGAAGCGCTATTTTAGAAGATGTGGCTAATTTTTTTTAAGTTTTTTGCTAATTTCAGCGAAATACGAGTAAGAGGCATAACTTTTAATCTTCGAAAATAATTTGTCTACGGTGTTTTTCGTCTTTTCTTTCCTCAGTGGTTCTAAAAAACAGGATTATTAATTTATCTAAGCTTACTTTAGCACTTCTTTCGGGCTTTGTAAAGCTGAAAAAGAGCCCTAGCTTCAGTTGACTTAAGGGGAAAATTAAAGTAATATTTAAACACGGATAAGCTTTATTTTATAAATTTTTTGACTTTATCACATGAATATTACCGAGTTAGCGAGAATTTTACGAATCAGCCCCCAAGAGTTACGCGACATGTTGCCGGAACTCGGTTTTGCTATTGGTCAGAAGGCCATTAAGGTTGATAACAACACCGCCAAGAAAATTATGAAAGATTGGCCGTTTTTGCGCCGTGAATGGGAGCAAAAGAAAATGGCCGCGGCGATTAAAAAGCAGGATGAAGTTCTGCCTAAGGAAAAAAAGACTATTTTCGTACCACGCGTCTTAGCAGTGCGCAATTATGCGGAGCTAGCCGGGATTCCAGTTAATCGTGTTTTGACGGAACTGATGAAAAACGGCGTTTTTACCTCTATTAACGAAAAGATTGATTTCGATACCGCGATGATTATCGGTGAAAATTTGAATTTAGACGTTCAATTAGCCGAATCTAAGGTAGAAGAGGATGATAAGGAAGATAAAAAATTGGAAGCTATTTTAGCTAAAGAAGAGCAGGGTGATTTACAAGAAAGACCGCCGGTTATTGTTGTCATGGGACATGTTGATCATGGAAAAACTAAATTATTAGATTCTATCCGCCAAACTGATGTGGTTGCTGGCGAAGCGGGAGGCATTACTCAGCATATTGGAGCCTATCAAATTAATCGTAAAGGTCAAATGATTACCTTTATTGATACTCCGGGACACGAAGCTTTTACGGCCATGCGTAGCCGTGGCGCTAAAGTGGCTGATATCGCGATTTTAGTGGTGGCCGCCGATGATGGCGTTAAGCCGCAAACGACCGAGGCTTTTAGAATTATTGAAGCCGCGAAAATTCCTTATATCGTGGCCATCAATAAAATTGATAAACCAACAGCCGATGTTAATAAAACCAAACAAGAATTAGCGACTCAGTTAAATATTACGCCAGAAGATTGGGGTGGCAAAATTATTTGCACGCCGATTTCTGCTAAAGAGGGAACTGGCATCGAAGAACTTTTGGATATGGTTTTACTTGTGGCTGCGACCGAGTCCTCTAATTTAAAGGCTAATCCTAATGCCGACGCCGCCGGGACAGTAGTTGAATCTAACGTTGATAAGGCGGCTGGACCCTTGGCGACAATTTTAGTTCAGAATGGAACCTTACATGTCGGCGACCAGCTCTGTTTTAATGAAGTTATATACGGGAAAGTTAAAGCTTTAAAAAATTATAAAGGCGAAGATGTGGCCGAAGTCGGCCCTTCCACACCGGCGAAGATTTTGGGATTAAAGATTTCTCCCGCCGTCGGCGATATTTTAAATGTCGGTCTAGGTGAAAAAGTAAAAGTCAAAAAAATTAAAACTGCTTCCGGCCATAATGAAATCGCGCCGACTATTTCGGATGATAATGTGGAAGATAAATGTCCAAAGGTGAATGTAATTATCAAAACTGACTTCTTAGGTTCGGCTGAAGCGATTGAAGAATCATTATTAAAACTAAATGGCGAGAAAGTAAAAGTCAAAATAATTTCCAAAGGTTTAGGCTATATTACCGAGGGTGACGTTAAGCGCGCGGAAGATTCTGGCGCCAAAATTTTAGGTTTCAATGTCCGCATGTCACCGGCGACGGAAAATTTGGTAAGAGAAAAACAAGTAACCGTTAAAGTTTTTTCCATCATTTATGATTTAATAAAATACGTCAAAGACGAAATGCAGCTTTTGGTTAAGCCGGAAATTAATCGCGTTAATTTAGGACGCTTGAAAGTTTTAGCGATTTTTAGAACGGAAAATACTAGCCAGATTGTCGGTGGTAAAATTTTAGACGGCGTTTTACAAAATAATTGTTTGATTGAGGTTTATCGCGGCGATAATTTTATTGTGGCCGGCAGTATTAGTCGTTTACAATCAGGTAAACAAGACGTTAAGGAAGTAGAAAAAGATCAGGAAGCGGGTTTGCGTTTTGAAGGCAAGCCACTGATTGAGGAAGGTGATATTTTAGTAGCTTATATAGAAGAAAGAATAACCGGAACTATTTAATATGGCGAGTGTTGATAGAATTAACGATTTAATATTGGAAGAAGCGGCCATGGCCATTAATCGTGAGGTGAGGATTGAAGATTCTCTCATTACGATTACTTATGTCCAGTGTTCGCCAGATTTAAAAACAGCGAGAATCGGCTTTTCGGTTTTGCCGGATAAGCTTGCCGGTACCGCTATGCGTAAATTAGAGGCCGGGACTTCCGAGTTGGTGGCAGTCCTACGCAAACGCACCAAGCTGCGCAAGATCCCTAAAATTACTTGGGAGTTTGATGCTACCGAACGGGAGGCCAGTAAAATTGAGCAATTAATTAAGAAGGCGAACGAAGAATAAAATATTATAAAGTCCAGTTTTTAACCCGGTGTTTACCGGGTTTTTTGTTGTTTTTAAGGTTGAGCGTAGGCTGGACTTTTTCTGATATTTATAATAGAATTCTAGATTATGGAAAATACCGCCAAACTAAAATTAGCCTGGGAAAAAATAAAAAGCGCCGCTTCTGTTTTAGTCGTGGGGCATGTTTCGCCTGACCCAGATGCCCTGGCTTCTATCGGGGCGATGTTAGAATTGCTTAAGGCCTATAGAATAAAAAGTTCGGCTTATGCTGACAATAAATTGGATGAAGTTTATAACTATATACCCAATGAAAATTTAATCAGTCGCTCTAAGCCAAAAAGCTTGGCGGATTTTTCGGTGATTCTAATTTTAGATTGTGGGGCTATGTCACGTACTAGTCTGGAAACAGAATTGCGCGCCCTCTTAGCACAGCGCGCCCATAACTCAGAAGTTAAGACGCCTTACATTATTGAATTTGACCATCATGAATCGCGGGAAAGTTTTGCAGACTTGGAAATTCGGACTCCCAGCAAAGCCTCAACTACGGAAATAATTTATGATTTTTTGGAAGCTAATAATTTAGAGATAAATAAGGCGATTGCCGATTGTATTTTAATCGGGTTGATGGCGGATACCGGTAATTTTCTGCACGCTAATTCTTCTTTTGAAGTAATGGCCGCTTCTTCGGACATGCTGCTTCGTGGAGCTTCTCTTAATAAAATTAGCGAGCGCATTCGCGGCACCGGAACTTTAGTTTCACTTAAAGTTTGGGGACGGGCTCTTGAAAAAATAAAGTTTAATCAAGAAACGGGCTTAGTTTGTTCTGCTTTAACCGCTAAAGATTTTTCTGAATTGCTAAGGCCGGAAGAGCGAGATAGCGTCGCCGAAGTATATGGGGATATTGCCTCATTTATGAGTTATTTATCAGGTGCTAAATTGGCTTTGTTTTTGCGCGAAGAAAATGGTCGGGTGAAGGGAAGTCTGCGGACTAATTCGGATGAGATAGATGTCGCCAAATTAGCTCAAGGATTCGGTGGCGGTGGACATAAACGAGCAGCCGGGTTTATTCAAGAGGGTCATTTAGAAGAGACGGAGAATGGGTGGAGGATTGTTAAATAAAAAAACCGGATTGCTCCGGTTTTTTTTGTTAGGTCTTATGTTAGTTTTTTTGGTTCATTTTTTCCAAGGCCTGCTCGGCACTTTTTAAAACTTTTTCAAATCCTTCATTAGCTGCTTTTTGTTCATCAGGACTCAATTCATTAATGGTTGAAACCTCAAATTCGGTCTGACTGGCGATTGCTTCTTTAATGTCATCCAAAGTGACTTGTTTTGTATCCATGTTAATGCCTCTTAAGATTCCATCAACTTGGTATCTGAACCGGTCGTCTTGTTCCGCCTTCTGCGACTGTTGTTTTCTGAAGGATGGATCACCGATTATATCTCCTCGCATGGTTCCATCAGCATACTCCACGACGCCCGGAGTTACATCTTTAACTGCCATCGTCGGCCCGTCTTGTTTTATTGATTGATTTAAAAATAAGTCGGGACTACCATCTTGGTTGTTATCAATAATGATTGTGTTGTGTCTAGTGACTTGTCCGTCTTGAAAATCTTCACTGCTGGTTACATACGTCATTTTATCATAGCCGCCTACGATTACCTCTTGCATGGCATGAGTAACTTGGTTGTTATGGCCAATATTAATTTCCGGTCCCATTCCTTGATGTTTTATAATGTCCGGGTTTTTATCGGCTACTTCATAGGCCATTTTATGAACGCTTCTGGCTAAATCGGCTCTTGGACCCTCCTGTCTGCCTTGCGCGCTAGACTCTAAATGAGTGGCGGATAATCCCAGGAAAGCCAAACTTAAAACCTTGGCCATGTTTTTAATCCCTGTAAATTTACTTTCTTTTGTTTCTTTTGGCTCTTGAGCCGCCTTGGGCTTAAAAAAACCCATTTCAAATTTACTCATATTCTTGTAAGAATAAGTTAATAAGTTATAATATTTATCTACTTCTCTTATATTTTAGCAAAAATTTAACAAATATTCAATTTTTTGCAAATTATACTAATATTAGCAAATAAAGTGTTTTTTTGCTATAAAAAAGCCGGATTGCTCCGGTATTTTTTTTATTTAATCTTTTTTTGTTGCTTCTTCCGCCATTCTTCTATTTTTTTGTGATCGCCAGATAGCAGTATTTTAGGGGTCGGATATTTTTTCTTATCAGCGATGAATATCTCTGGCCTGGTATATTGCGGATATTCCGCCAAGCCAGCCTCGGAATGAGATTCCTCAATAATGCTGTTTTTGTTTCCCAGTACGCCGGGCAGTAAGCGGGTGATAGAGTCAATCATTACCATCGCCGGCAATTCGCCGCCAGTTAAAACATATTCACCGATGGAAATTTCTTCGTCAATAAATTTTTTAATCCTCGCATCCACGCCCTCATAACGGCCGCAGACAAAAACAATTTCTTCTAGTTTAGAATATTTTTGGGCTAACGTTTGATTCCATTTTTTGCCGGAGGCGGATAAAAGAATAATTTTGCGTTTTGTTTCCTTAATTTTTTTTGTTTTTTTATTAATATCTTTTAACGCCTTGTATAATGGCTCTATCTTCATGAGCATGCCAGCACCGCCGCCATAAGGGGCGTCATCAACTGTTCGGTGCTTATCAGTTGTCCAGTCACGCAAGTTATGAATTTTAAAATCAATAACTTTTTTGTCTTGGGCGCGCTTAATAATACTTTCACCAAAATAAGAGTTAAAAATTTCTGGAAAAATTGTGATTATTTGGAATTTCATATATACCCATTATAACAAAAAAGCCACTTTTTAAGAATTGTGGCTTTCTTGTTTATTTGAAACAGCTTGTAATTAGATGTTCAAGTCATCAATCGCGGAAGTATCAACTTCTTCACGATTATCATGACGTTCTGTGCGTTCGCTTGGGCGATGATTGCCTCCCTCTGGATCATAAATCTTGAGGTTAACGCGAGAATTGTTTTTAGCACCGACAATTTTTAATAAGGTGCGAATAGCCTGCGCGGTTTGACCCTTACGACCGATAACATAGCCCATGTCAGCTGGATTGATTTTAAGAGTTAATAATACTCCTCTTTCGTCAATCGTTCTGTCAACGACTACATCGTTTGGGTTGCCGACGATGTTCTTTACGATAATTTCAAGAAACTTCTTGTCTTGCTCTTCCATAATTTTGCTTAGTCTTTCTGATTAGACAAAGAATTTTGTTTAACCGAGAAAGCGATTTATTAGATGGCTCTCAGCTTGGCAGCTAGGAGTCTTATGCTGATAATTTTAGCAATAGACCTTCTCTTTGTCAATTTGCTTTTAACTTTTAATTTTAAGCTTGAGCTTCGGTTTCTGGAGCGACTTCTGCAGCCACTTCTTCGGCTACCGGCTCTTCTGTCTTAGGCTCTTCTTTTGGAGCTTCAGCAGCTTGAGCAGCCGCCTTCTTTTTGTCATCCTTAGCTTTTAGTTGAGAGACGCGTTTTTCACTTTTTTCTCCCGCTTTAGAAGCGGTTACTTTTTTACCCTCTACGATACCCTTGCCAACAAGCAAGTTATTTATAGTGGCAGTCATTTGAGCGCCTTTGCTTAGCCAGTATTTGATTCGGTCGTCTTTAGTCGCCAATTCTTTAGAATGAGGATTGTAAGAACCCAAGATTTCTAAAACATTGCCATATGGATCACGGCCTTTTTCCGAAATTACTAGACGGAACATTTTTTTGTTTGTTTTTCCTGTTTTGGATAATTTTATCGCTAACATAGTGTTTTTTCTGTATTATTTTAGTATTTTAGATATTAACTTAATACTTAATAAAAGTCAATAATTTAGTTAATTTAGCTTCTTGGGGTAAATCCGCCTGGTCGACGAGAATTATTACGGTCGCCGCTATTACCGTTTCCAAAGCGGCTTGGTCTAAATCCGCCGCCGGCTTGGCCGTTAGATTTGCCTTTCTCATCTTTCCAGAGATGAGCATTTTCGTCTAAACCTTTCAGGCTTAAATTGATGCGTCCCTGGTCATCGATTTCTTTAATTCTAACAGTTACTTCATCGCCGATATTTAAGAAGTCGCTTGGCTTCTCAATGCGGTAAGGCGCAAGTTCACTGACGTGAGCCATGCCATCTTGATTAGCATTTAAAGAAATAAAGGCACCGAAATCTAACATGCGGACAACTTTACCTTTAAGGATTTCACCAGCCTCAAAGACGTGAACAATCTCCTTAACTTGTTTGACGGCTTCATTAACTTTTTCGGGATCAGTGCCACAAATCATTACTAAGCCGCTATCTTCAATATCAATGCTAACGCCGGTTTCATCAATAATGCGGTTAATAACTTTTCCGCCCGGACCAATGATGGCACCAATTTTTTCTGGATCAACACTGAAGCTGATAATTCTTGGAGCGTATTTTGATAAGTCAGCGCGAGGAGCAGGAATCGCTTCAGTAATAACATTTAAAATTTTATTTAAAGCGCGGCGTCCTTGGCTTAAGGTTTGAGTAATAATTTCTTCAGTTAAACCATCAGTTTTAGTATCTAGTTGAATGGCAGTTAAGCCAGTATCGGTACCAGTGATTTTGAAATCCATACCGCCTTCGCCATCTTCTAAATCTTGAATATCGGTTAAGACTACCCACTTGCTCATATCATGATTAGAGGCTAGTCCCATGGCAATTCCGACTACCGGTTTTTTGATTGGAACACCAGCATCCATCAGGGCTAAAGTTGAAGCGCAGGTTGAAGCCATTGAGGATGAACCATTAGAACCTAAAGTCTCACTAACTACGCGAATAGTGTAAGGGAAATCTTCGCGGTTAGGAACGACTGGAAGTAATGCTTTTTCGGCGAGAGCGCCATGACCAACTTCACGGCGACCAGTACCTCTTAAAGGAGATGCTTCACCGACAGAATATGGTGGGAAATTATAATGATGCATGTAACGTTTTTTGCTTTGACCTTCCATGCCTTCTAAAGATTGTTCCATCCCAGGAGCACCCAAAGTCACGATAGACATTACTTGGGTTTCACCGCGGGAGAATAAAGAAGTTCCATGGTCGCGTGGTAAAATAGCGACTTCAGCAATCAGCTCTCTGATTTCTTCAAGCTCACGGCCATCAACACGTTTCTTTTCTTCAATGATAGCGCGAGTAACTTCGGCATCAATCATTTCTTCCACTAATTTTTTAGCGATGTAACCGCGTTTGTCACTGCTTAAGCCTTGAGCGGTTAAATAATCGTCTAAACCATCTTTAATGGCACCGACAGCCGCTTTACGCTCACCTTTAGTATAATATTCTTTAACGAATAAGATTTTTTTAATGTTTTCAGTTAACCAGGTGCGGCCAATTTCTAATAAAGCCTCTTTATCTTTTTCCGCTTCAAGTTCTTCGGCGGATTTTATCTTCGCTGGTTTCTCATTATTTTTTGGTTCAACACCGGCTTGTAATTCTTTGATTAAATTAATGGCGACTTGCATTTCTTGTTGCCCAGCCATAATTGCTTTTAACATCACATCTTCCGGAATCTCATTGGCGCCCGCTTCAATCATGATTACTTTTTTGTTCGTTCCGGCCACAATTAAATCCAAGCTACTTTTAGCTTGTTCTTCATAAGTTGGGTTGAAAACAAATTTATCTTCAATCAATCCGACACGGATGCCGCCAATCGGTCCATTCCATTTAATACCGGAAATAGATAAGGCGGCGGAAGCAGCTAACAGGGAAACGACATCATAATCATTTTCCTGGTCAATCGCTAAGACCGTAATAATTACTTGAATATCGCGGTTATCGCCAGTTACAAATAAAGGACGGATTGAGCGATCAATCATGCGTCCAGTTAAAACTGATTGGTCAGTTGGGCGACCTTCACGCTTTACCCAGCGGGAACCTTTGATGATACCAGCCGCATAAAGTTTTTCTTCAAAATCAACCATGAGCGGGAAGAAATTAACGCCTTCACGTTCGGTTTTAGATTGCACAACTGTCGCTTGCACGACAGTCTCGCCGTATTGGACCCAGACAGCAGCATTCGCCTGTTTAGCGACCTTACCGGTCTTGATGATGAGAGGACGGCCAAGCCACTCTCCTGAAAATACTTTTTCCATAGTGTTTGGTGCTTTGGCCGCTAAATTACAGGACTGTAAAACAAAGTTACAGTGCTATCTATTTAACGGTCAGAGCCATTATATTAATTTGTTATTTACCTTTATTGTATATTAGAAATTTTTTATCAGCTCCCAAATCAGTAAAGTCATCCGCTTCTTCAACCAAACGCGAAGAACAGGTTTTTCTAAAGGCCATGACTTCTACTAAGCAGCCTTTGTTGTTTTGTAGATAAGAAACTAATGGCAGGTAGTCACCGTCTCCGGAAACAATAATTAAAACGTCTAGTTTATCGGCCAGTTTAATAGCATCAATCGCGATACCCACATCCCAGTCAGCTTTTTTGGCGCCGCCGGCAAAGATTTGTAAGTCCTTCATTTTAACTTCAAATCCTTGTTGTTCCAGGGCTTCGGCGAATGGCTGTTCTTCCTTGCTTTCTGTCCGGATAGCATAAGCAGTGGCCCGGATAAGTTTCCGACCAGCCACTGCTTTTGCTAAAATCTCTCTAAAGTTTACTTTACGGTTATATAAATTCTTGGCGGAATGATACATATTAGAGACATCCACCAAAATTCCCACTCGTTGTTCCTTGTGCTTTATCATAGTTAAAATTTATTCTTCCGTTTCGTCTTCTTTAATATCTTCTGTTTCATCTTCAGGGTTAATATATTTCTTTTCTTTTTTCTTTTCTTCCTCTTCTTCCTCTTCTAATCTCTGAGCAATTTTAAGTTTCAACTTAGTTGCTAATTCTTTAAATTGTTCGGCATTTTCCTTTTGTAAATATTTAAGCAGTTTTCTTCTTTCGCCTACTTTCTTTAAAAGACCGCGGCGGGAAGAGAAGTCATGCTTATGCTTCTTCAAATGCTCGGTTAATTCTTTGATTTCTTCGGTTAAAATCGCAATTTGAACCTGGGAAGAACCGGTATCAGTGTCATGAACTCGGAATTTTTTAATAATTTTCTCCTTTGCTTTTTTGTCTAACATAGATCTTCTGCTCTATCTAAGAAGCGGTCAAGCTGTCCGCATCCGGGAAAGAGTACATTAATTATAAAATTTGTTAATTTTTAGCTTATTTTACGGAATTTATCTTCTTCATCAAGCGTGATTTCTTGCGGTTAGCAGTGTTTTTCTTGATAATTCCTTTTTTAGCAGCTTTATCGATAGCTTGCACGGTCTTGGAAAAATCTTCCTTAACCTTGCTATCTTTAGCTTTAATTTGTTTAAGATTAGCCTTAACTAGAGTCTTCAATTTATTGGCGACTTTCTTGTTGGCAGCATTTCTTTTAACGGTTTTGCGTAGTTCTTTCTCCGCGGATTTCTTATTAGGCATAACTAGTTCTAAATTAAATAAAATTATGAGAGACTAATGTCTCTTTGTTCTAAAACATTAACATAATAATAAGTAAAAAACAAGGGAATGTCAAGATTAAGATAAATTTAAACAAGAAAAAAGGGGTAGACATTGTTAAATTGCCTACCCCTTGGTAAAAAATCGCTAATATTATTAGAATTTGCCGATATCACGGCGGCAGAATTCGTCTTTGAAATGGATTTTGTCCAAATCTTCATAGACGTTTTCAACTGCCTCAAAAAGAGAGTCTGCTAATCCTAAGACTCCGATTACCCGGCCGCCATTAGTAACCAGCTCTTCCTTATCATTAAGCTTGGTGCCAGCGTGAATTATTTCACACCAGGCCGATTCTGAATCTGGGGTTTCTATCATATCGCCTTTGCGGTAATCCCCGGGATAGCCACCGGCCACCTTAACTACGAATGCGGCCGCTAAGTGGTCATAAAATTTTAACTTTTTAGCTGCCAAGTCTTCGTTATTAGCGGTCCGCCATAACAATTTGAAAAGATTGCTTTTAATAAGTGGCAGAACAACTTGTGTTTCAGGATCTCCCATTCGGCAATTGAATTCAATCACGTATGGTTCGCCATCGGTTATCATTAGCCCGCAGTACAGGAACCCAGTAAAGGGTAAATGATTGTTTTTCATTTCTTTCAAAATTGGAACAATAATTTTGGTCTCAATTTTTTCCATCAAGTCCGGATAGCGAGTGAGTAGCGGTGAAGGAGAAATTGAGCCCATGCCCCCAGTGTTTGGCCCTTTGTCGCCATCAAGCAGGCGTTTGTAGTCTTGCGCCGTGCCAATAATAACATGGCTGTTTTCATTACAGAGAACAAAAACCGACATTTCTTGGCCGGACAAACATTCTTCTATTAGGACAGGCCCTTCGCCGAATTTTTTGTCTTCGTAGATAGCTTTCAAGGCTTCTTTAATGTCGGACTCGGTGTGACATACGAAAGCTCCTTTGCCAGCAGCTAATCCAGAAAATTTTAATACCACCGGCAGACCAGTAATTCCTAACATTTCTTCCGTTTGTTCGCGATCGGGTGATATTAGATAGATTGGTTGCGGAATGTCAGCATCTTCCATTCTGATGCGGGCGAAAGCCTTATTGCTTTCAAGCTGAGCCGCCTCCTTGGTTGGGCCAATAATTGGGACATTTCTTCTTCGGAAAAAATCAACGATACCGCCAGCCAAAGGATCTTCCGGGCCGACAATGATTAAATCAATTTCTTCTTTTTTTACAAATTCATTAAGTCCCGTAAAATCGTTGGGACTTATAGGAACATTTGTTCCGAACATGGCGGTTCCGCCATTTCCAGGAGCAAAAAAGATGTTTTCCACACCGTCATTTTCCATTTGTATTCCGATGGCATGTTCGCGGCCACCACTGCCGATAATCAAAATTCGTGCGTCTTCAGCTTTTAGTTTTTTCATTTTTAATGATTTTTTTTTGGTTAATATTAATTTGTTAAAAAAACGATAATTTTAATTTTCCCCTTATTTAAACATATAATTTTTAGTTTGTAAATAACAAAAAAACGAACATTTAAATGTTCGTTTTTTCTTTAAAGTCGGGGTGGAGAGATTCGAACTCTCGATCTTCTGGTCCCAAACCAGACGCCTTAGACCAACTGGGCCACACCCCGTATATAAAAATAATCCGCCGAAAGTACGGAATATTTTTATTTGACTTTAAGTGCCCCGGGTCAGAATCGGACTGACGACACAAGGATTTTCAGTCCTTTGCTCTACCACTGAGCTACCGAGGCCTATATTTTTAAAGTTGGTTGCGGGAGTCGGACTCGAACCGACGACCTCC
>Ga0172379_10003545_pt1 | contig 24637 bp, 39 predicted proteins | sample GrowelOW334metaG_FD_119756 | JGI IMG/M metagenome (GOLD analysis project Ga0172379, IMG submission 119756) | Groundwater microbial communities from an aquifer near a municipal landfill in Southern Ontario, Canada - Groundwater well OW334 metaG | ecosystem: Environmental > Aquatic > Deep...
TCCATCGTTTTTTTTGAGTAATGAGATCTTTCAAAATCTTCATGTTCTCTCCAACGGAGTTTATTTTTTGACAGCCCCAGTTCAAGGGCAAAATCCCACATTTCTTTTTTCCAACTTTCAAAAGCGGCTTCCCAGTTTTCAGGACGGATAAAATATTCAAATTCCATTAAGTCAAATTGAAGGGTGCGGAAGACTCCTTGACCCAAGGTGATCTCATTTCTGAAACAAATCCCGGTTGAGGCGATTCCGAAAGGCATTCTCACCCTCATCGTGTCAATGACATTTTTGAAGTTCATGAATATCCCCTGAGCCAGCTCCCCCCGTAAATAGGCGGTTGACTTGCTATCTTCAACCATGCCGATCTTTGTTTCAAAAAGAAGATTAAACTTTCGGACATCGGTCAGGTCGGCTGAACCGCAGTGAGGACATTTTAATTTATTGGTTTTGATTATTTCAGTTAGCTTTTCAACCGGTAAACCTTCTACTTTTATATCTTTTAATTTTGCTTCAATCAAATGATCGGCCCGGGTGCGGTACTTGCATTGCTTGCAGTCGACCAATGCGTCGTTGAAACCGGCCACATGACCTGAAGCTTCCCAGACCTTGGGATTTAAAATGACGGACGAGTCAACCATGACGATGTCACGCCGATCAAGAACAAATTTTTTTATCCACAGATCGCGGAGATTATTTTTCAAAAGCACTCCGTAGTGGCCAAAGTCCCATGTATTAGCCAACCCTCCGTAAATTTCCGATGACGGGTAAAAAAACCCCCGTCTCTTGGCTAAAGCTATTATATTGTCCATAAAAAATTATTGATATTGCAAAGGCGGGACGCTTAATTTTTTTCGACTTGGGAGTCCCCGAAAAGGGGAGGGTTCCCACGGAGAAATAAAATTAAGTGCCACGCCTTTAACTTAGTCAATTACATTATAACGTAAGAGAAGGAATTTTTTCATTAATAATTTCCTCTATTAGCAAGATAAGTTCAGCTTGGCTGACATCTTTATCCAGATAACCCAACGACTTCATTACCTGGGTTAAATATTTTAAAATTATTGTTTCTGTTTTAGGAGATTTTGATAAGTCGATAAAGAAATTTTTGGTTAAATTATAGATCTTTGCCTCTTTTTGCTGTTCCGGCAATAACCGCTCCAGAACAAATAAAAATGAATACAACTGTTTGACCTTGCTCTCATCTTCCTTCAGTTCGGAAAAGCCGGAGATCAACTGGGTCTCCTGAAGATAATAGTGATCATTTCTATTGCTGAGAAGAACGTTGATCAGGTTACCTGTCTGAAGATGAGGCGAACGACGGCTGGTGATCTTTTTGACACCTTTGGCAAAGACTGTCAGCCGTCCCAAGTCCTGAGTAAAAAGACTTATTAGAACATCCCTGTTCAAAAGGCTTTTTTTCTTCAAAACCAGCGCCTCGGTTTTTAAAGAGTTAAACATTGAAGATATCTTACTTTATTAAAGAAGTAAAAAAAAGACATTTTTTATTTAGTCTTTTTTCGAGCAATATCCTAATGTATTACTGGCGGGCAACCCCGGTATATGTTTGCAGACAACCCTTTCATTGGTGTATTCTCTAATACAATATCTCTCATCGTCGCTAGCTAAATTACAAGTCGCCGATTGACCTGGAATAAATGTAACCGCATCCCTACAATAACCTTTGATGCATAAATATTTGCTTCCCCAATTACTACAGGCTCCAACCGCCCCGGTGCATACTATAACCGGATTTGTCGGAACAACGGTAGGAAATTTATCTCGAGGTCCACTTGATGGGCTCGGGAGGATGTCTTTTATACATTTATTTATTCCGCCGATCTTTATACATTGGTAGCCCCGTTTACAAATCGCAGTTCCACAGAACTCAACTTCTCTTGCTTTACTATTGCTGTTAAAAACTGTGTTTTTTTGACTAATAACCAAAGCAAAAATCAATAATACAATCATCAGCAACATCAAGATCAATGATCTAATATTTCTTCCCTTTTCAAATTTCTTTACCATTATTTTTATGCAACAAACTTATTTATTGATTACCCTGTCAGTCCTGAGCACACCATCAAATAAAGACACGTTGTTAAAGCTTACCTTTAATTTTTGCTCCTCTACTCCCGGCTGTTTTTGAATCAGCAAAGAATAGTCCTTGATATCAACACTTGGAGGCAAAGTATATTTGACGATAACCGTTCCCTGTCCCTTGGGCACAATTTCCAAAAAGCCTTCAAAGACCGTTTTCCCCAATTCGTTGTAAGTTTGGACTTTTTTTGTTGATCCTTTTAGACTGATCAGCTTTGAACCTTCCGGTACATAGAATCTTATCCAGTTGCGAAGCGTAGCGTTTAAACACAGACCGCCCCGTTCCAGATTACAGTCTGAGGCCGGATAAGGGTTCCGGAAAACTATCGTTACTTCTCTTTCTGTTCCGTTAGTCTTTGAATCAATACTTTCACTGACAAACATATTTGATTTTGCGCCGGCAAAGTTGACATTATTAATATGAAGATAATCACCCTTAAAATCTCTTATTCTTCCGGCAAAATTAAGCTGCTCTAATGATTTTTGAGTTTCAGCATCTTTAAAATAAACGAGAATATGTTTTTCATCAAGATTCTTGAACATTGTCTGTATCAAGGTTCCCCAATATTTTGATGGTGAAAAACCAAGGGCATTATAAAATAACCTGTACATTAAGTCGCCTAAAATTCCCTTCCTGTTTACTTTGACATAATTAACTGGCCGGTCGACCAGATCAAATAAGGTATAAATTGCTTCAGGACAGTCGCATCTTTTATCAATCTTGGCGCTGAAACGGATTCCATTAACTTGAACGTCGCCAAAAATCGTCAAAAGATCAACTAGTATCTTTGAATCTAAAGCAATGACACCATCGTAAACAACCTTGGCGCCGCTTTTTTGATTGAGACTTTCAAATAGTTTGATTGATTCGACAAAATCCGGGGACAGATTGCTGTAACGGATATAAAACTGACTGACCCCTTTATGATAGGTCAATATCTCTATTGGTGCTTTTGGATGATTGCTGATCTCGGCATCAAGTGAATAGATATCATCAGATCTGTAAATGGTCATCTTACCTTTATTTATTTTAAATATTGCATAGAAAGTTAAAAAACCACCGGTGGCTCTTCTTTCTTTATCGTTTTGATACAAGACTAAGTAGACTCTTTCTTCCTTGCTTCCTAGAATCTGAGGTAGTTTTTTTATTAATGGCTTGGCATTAACAAAAAGTTCCGTCATGCCTTCAAATTGATCTTTTAAATTCGTAATATTTTCCCTTAACACCGTTTTCCCAATCTTTTTTGGATAGCGGTTCGGATCGATCTTCGCGATGCTTTTGCCGGCTTGATCTAAATCTTCGGCAATAGGATCGATCTTTTGCGCCATTTTATCTAAGGTCAAAACGGCTGTTTGCAGTCTATCTTCAGCCGACTTCTCCGAAAATGATTGTTCGCCTTTTTTGAAACCGATTAGATCCGCATAAGGTTCGATTGTTGTTACCGTTTCTTTAGCGGCTTTAATTAAATAATTTCCTGCGATTAATCCGTTTTTAAGATCAGAGACATAAGGAATAAAAGAAGCCCAATAAATTGGTTTCGCAGCTTTCTCCAGATTTTGATATTTATTGGAAAAATCATCCAGTTTTGTTTTCAAAAGGACAATGTCATTTTTAGCGAAAACCTTTTTCATATCTTTGGCTGAGGTAATGACGATGTTCGCTTTTGATTTGATATTGATAATCGGTCTTACAACGAAAAAATATCCTAAAACTAATAAAATAACCAAGAAAATCAAACCGCCTTTATTTTTCATATTTTTAATTATAACTTTTAATTTTATTATACAGCACCTTTTCCGCTTACCATCACAACTGGAGTTAAAAACATAATTTTTAAATCGTTCCAAAGTGACATATTTTTTACATAGCCTGCATCGATTACTATTCTTTTATCAAAATTTATCTCTGATCTCCCTGTAACCTGCCAAAGACCGGTTACTCCGGGTTTCACCGAAAGAACATCTGTGACTAATTTTTTTGTATGTGGATATTTGCTTAATTGATTTTCTAACTCATCGGGATAATAGGCTCTTGGTCCGACAATGCTCATTTCGCCTTTTAATACGTTTAACAACTGCGGGATTTCATCGATTGAATGACGACGTATAAATTTTCCCACATTGGTCACCCGGGGATCTTTCAAGAGTTTATAGCTGCTTCTTTTATATTCATCAAATAATTTTTTAAAACGGGGATCTGTTCGTAGCAGATAATGGGCATTATTGACCATCGATCTAAATTTATACATTTTAAATTTTTTTCCTTTTTCTCCGATCCTTTCAGGGACATCTGCCAGTATCGGTCCTTTTGAATCGATTATTATTAAAAACGATATCACTAACGCTATTGGAGAAAATAATAATAATAAAAAAATGGCACCAGCAATATCGACGATTCTTTTCAAACCTTTTTGATATTTTTTACCGTTAGAGATATTGGTCATAATAATTAAGTAAGATTTTCGTGTTCGGTTCCGGGAAAACTTTCAATGATTTTTTTTACTTTTCCCATCGAATTTTTTTTAGCAATTAATATTGCATCTTGCGTATTGATAATAATATGTTCATCTAAATCAACTCCCAGAATCATTTTCTTTTCATCATAGTTATAGATCAGGGAATCTTTGACATTATCCAAATATACTTTTCCATTAATGACATTTTCTTCTGTTTTCAATTGTAATGCCTCCTTTAGCGCTTCCCAACTTCCGACATCGCTCCAACCGATATCTTCAACGATAACATAGGCATCTTTTTTATCCAGGTTTTCCAGGATGGCATTATCAAAATTGATGCTTTCTACCTTTCCGTAAGTTTGTTTTAAAAATGCCTCATAACTATCTTTGCCGTAGTTTTTTAATATAGATTCGGTATTGTTGTAAATATTCGGAGCCAGTCTTTGAAAGTATTTATAAATAAAATCGGCGCTGGAAACAAAATATCCCAGGTTCCAGCCGTATTTTTTAGATTGAAAAAACTTTTCCGCCGTTTCTTCATTTGGTTTATATTTCAACCCCTCAAACTTATAAACATTAATCCCTTCTATTTCTTTCAACTGTTCCCCAAGATGAATATATCCTAAATTTATACTTGGAAAGCGGGGTTTATTAGCAATAAAAATAATTTTGTTTGGATTTTTTTTAATCTCGGATCCGGCTACTTTTAATATTTTCTTAAAGAGAGTTACCTGTTTAACCAGATGATCGCTCCAAAGTATCGCTACCGGTTCCTTTGGACTTAGCTTTGAAAGAATACCCATAGCTAAAGCTATTGCCGGCGCTACGTCTTTTTTTTCCGGTTCAAAAAGAAAATTCGTTTCCGGAATTTTTGGAAGCTGTTTCTTAACAATATCGGCATAAAGAATGTTCGTTGAAACATAAATATCAGAATAATCAAAATCGGGAATCAATCTCTCAACAGCCAGCTGGAGAGTTGATTTGTTCCCGATTATTTTTTCAAACTGTTTAGGTGATTTCCGACGGGATAATGGCCAGAGCCTGATACCGGTTCCACCGGCGAATATTATTGCTTTCATAAATTTTTTTTGAAATTATCTACAAATCTTTTTTTACTGAATCTTTCTATATTTTTATAACCGAACTGCTTCAGTCCGTTCTTTAAATTGTACTTAATTTTGTCGAATCTTTCAATCGCTCTCCTTAACCCTGGCTCCGTTTGAGGAAGAAAAAATATTCCGGTTTTTCCGTCATCCACCGTCTCTAACGCCCCCCCCTTTTTATAAGCAATTACCGGACAGTTAAAAAACTGCGCCTCCAAGGAAACGTAGCCGAAGTCTTCTTCCTGGGGCATAATCAACGCTTGAGCGTTTAAATAAAGACTACCCAGCTCAGCATCCGGTAATTTTGATAAAAAAGTAATATTTTTACCGGCCATTTGTTTTAGTTTATTTTTCTGACTCCCCTCCCCGACGATAATTAAATGTTTATTTAATTTGTTAAATACTTTAACCGCCAGATCAATTTTTTTGTATGGCTCAAGCCTTGAAACAATTAAGAAATATTTTTTGTTTGTTATTGTTTTTGATATTTGATCTTTGATATTCTGCCAATAATTCGTATCAAACCCCGGATAAACTACCTCTGACTCTCTTTTATAATATTTTTTACAACGTTTTCTTACCGTTTCTGATATTGAGATAATTTCATCCGGTCTTTGGCTGACAACCAGATCCCAGTTTTTAAACATTCCTGAAAGGCTGCCGCCAAGACTACCCAGATATTCTTTTTGATGGCTCCACAAATATCTCGTTGGTGTAAGCAAATAACAAATATAGTGCGTTCCAGGTTTAGTGATGATGGATTTTGCAAACGAAGAGGTCACTGAAATTACCAGATCATATTCCGAAAAATTAAAGGATTCAAAAGCAAAAGGATAAAAAATAAAAGATAAAATCCGGCTTTTTTTAATGAAATCAGGAAAACTTTGCAGAAAAGAAGTTTTAACTTTTAAGTCTTTTGCCCAGCCGGCTTTTTCTTTATCAAAATATGATGTATAAAAAACCGCTTCCGGAAACATTTCGTGAAGATGTAACAGAATTCTTTCCACCCCTCCCCACTTATCGATCCAATCATAAACAATGGCTATTTTCTTGTCTGAAAGCATTTAATATTATATCAAAGAGAGAGACTCCATATAAATTTTCAAGGTCTCATCTGTCATTTTTGAGAAGGAATATTTTTTCATGATATCTTTATAATCAAATTTTGGTTTTTTTCCGATAAAGCTATTTATTTTTTCTGAAATATCATCAACATTATTTGGATCAAAAGACAAATAATTATTCCCAAGTAATTCTTTAAATACTTTAATATTTGATGCAATAATCGGTGTATTGAAATATGCCGTCTCAATTAACGGCAAACCAAAACCTTCTGATAACGAAGGATGAATCAAAGCTTGTGCGTTCTTATAAAAGAATATCAAATCCTGAAGATTGGGATTCTTAATAATAATTATCTTTTTACCGCACTTCATTATATTAATATAATGAAGTATTCTTGTTGAAAAATAATCATTTGGCCCCAAAAGAATTAATTTGCTTGAAGTTTTTACTTTCGAAAAAGCTGCAATTAATTTTTCCACATTCTTGTGGGGATAAAAATTTCCGACGTATATAAAAAAATTATTAAATTTTTCATTTAGCTCTTTGTTCTCTTTCGATTCTAATATTTGATAATTAACTCCTTCATAGATCGGTGATATTTTATTTGATATTTTGCCTCCATAAATATCTTCCAGTTGTTTTTTTACCGTTTCTGTGGGGGTGATGATCTTCACCGCCCGGTGAACCTGAAACCAAAGAATAATTTTAAAAAATAAATGTTTAATATTATAAATGAATTGATTTTTAGTTGAGGCTTTTCCTGTTTTAAACATCAACGGGGTCGTATCATGAACGGTGGCAATAAATTTCTTCCAATATAAGACCGGATAGCTAAAATAAGTAAAGTGCATTAAGTCTAAATTGTCTTTATAAAGTTCAAAGGCTAAACCTATTTGTTCACCTAAGGTATGCCAGCGGTAATTAACTTTGCGTTTAATAATATTTTTATTTTTGAATTTAAGGTTATCATAATCTCCTGGTATTAAATAAATATAGAATTGAATGTCATTAAATTCTTTTTTTTCTAAATAATAAATCAGATTTTTTATGTAAGTACCTACTCCCGTTTGAGAAAATAATCTGGCGTCAATTCCAATTTTTTTCATTTGTTTAAGCCTTTTTTAATATCTATTGCCAAATAAACTAATTTATTTAACAGGCGATTATGGTTTTTAGAATAATGCTTGTCATAAAAAATTTTCATAGAATTATAAAAATAATCATTGGTTTTTTTTTGAATAATATTATTGTTTTTTTTCTTTAGCCCCGATACTGATTTTAAATGAAGAACCTTCCATAAAGGATAGTAAATGATTTTGTATCCGAGCAACTTTATCTGAAATGCCATTTCAATATCTTCTCCGTAAGCAAAATAGTCCTTATCAAATCCGCCGAATTTATCAACAATTTCCCGCTTGGTAAATAAAAAGGCTCCGGTTGGAACATCAATTTCGTGGATATTATTTAAATTGAAATTCACCAAATGATAACCTCCAAATAATCTATTTAGAAACGGAACGTTAAAAAAAACTCTTTCCAAGCCGGAAAAATAAGTAAATGAACGCCAAAGGGTTGGAAAACCTCTGTGCGAAGCCGGATCGATCTCGCCTGACGGCAAAACCACCTTTACTGTTAAGGCTCCAATGTCCTTATGTGTTTCCATCAGATTTATAAGGTCACGGAAATCAATGTCGGTTACAATTGCATCAGAGTTAAGATACAGAACATACTTTCCACGGCTTTTCTCTAAACCAAGATTATTACCTTTACCGAAGCCAAGATTCTTATTATTTAAAAAAATATGAAGATCGCCCGAATATTTTTTTTCAAGATCTTGCAGCAATTCGACTGTTCCGTCTTTTGAATTATTATCAACGACGATTATTTCGTGTTCCAGCGGATATTTATTGAAATTTTTTTTTAAAGAATGTAGACATTTCCTGGTTATTTCCTTTGTATTAAAAGAAACAATGATAATAGAAAGAGGAATCATAAATTAAAAGTAAATTATCGTTTCGGTGATTGTTTCATTCTTCTTGATTTTCCTCCCGTACCAACTTTTCTTGTTTCTTTCTTTCTCGGGTCCCTTGTCAATAATCCCTCGGCTTTTAGCATCGGGCGGTATGTATCGTTATCAACGATCAAAAGAGCTCGTGATATTCCATGAACCATTGCATCAAGCTGTCCGGTTGTTCCTCCACCGTTTACGACAATTGAAACTCCGAATCGTTTTTCATTTTTTGTCAAGGTCAACGGAAATGACAAAAAATTCTTTTTATAATTTTTAAAGGAAGTTTCATCAATTGATTTACCGTTAATGAAGATTTCACCTTCCTTAATTTTTGACTTACCGACCGTCACTTCCGCACCTTTTTTAACTAAGTAAAGTCTGACACGGGCGATAGACTGTTTTCTTCTTCCAACCGCTTCATAATAACTTAAGTTTTTTATTTTTTTAGCCATATTATTTGTTTGTAAATTTATCTTTATAACTGTGTTCTGCATTCGGAAATACTATAACTCTATTCAATCTATCACTGCGGAATTTATTTTTGGCTAACATTCCGGAAACAGCTCTTTTAATAACTTCCCGTGAATCCTTTTTTAACAGATCGGCAAAGTTGATTGTTTTTAAACCACCGGGATACCCTGAATAATTTGTATATTCCTTGGATAAGGCTTTTTTTCCGGTGACTATAACCTTGGACGCGTTGATAACAACTACATAATCCCCTATATCCATATTTGGAACAAAGCTTGTTTTATGCTTCCCTTGAACTAATCGGACGATTTGCGGCGTTAAACGACCCAAGACTTTTTTTGACGCATCGATCAAATGCCATTTTCTAACGACCTGCTTTTCTTTAGTAGGCTTTGTCGATTGAGTTAATTTATTCATATTTGTTTTTGTTTTATAATTGGATATACCCATTCAATCCTGCCGACTTCGGCCCCGTCTGATTCCCTTTGGCCCAACTTAATAATCCTGATATATCCTCCATTGATTTTTGCAATAACGGGGCTGATGTCCCTATAAGCGATCACTAAAACCTCTTCGCTATCCAATTTCTGTTTTAAATAATTAACATTTGATTCTGTCTTTACTTTCATCTTCTCGATCAATCTTTCAATTACCGGCTTGATCGCTTTCGCTTTTGACAGAGTTGTTGTTAATTTTCCTTGCAAAAAGAAATTAACCGCTAATTTTCGGACTAAAGCCCGGTTAGCATCAATACCGTCACTAAATTTTATTTTTTTTACTCTGTGCCTCATATTGATTTAATAGTACGGAACAAATATTTTTGTTCCCTACTTTATTAACTTAAACTGATTTCCATTTTCTTTAACTCTTCTTCTATCAACTCAATTGATTTCTTTCCAACACCTTTCATACCTGTCAACTTTTCTTTTCCTGTCTTCACAAGATCGGCAACCGTTTCAATTTTTTCCCGTAGCAATGCGTTAATGACTCTTGAAGGTAAGTTCAATTCGTCAATAATAATATCAAATAATTTTTTATCGATCGCATCTCTTTTTTCGTCGGCTACACTTATCTGTTTCTTTAATTCTGGAGCATCTTTTCCGGAAAGAAGATAGCTAAAATATTCTGTTAACAATTTAGCCGCTTCTCTAATGGCAGTCTCAGATTTAATACTACCGTCAGTTTCCAGTTCAATAACTAATTTATCCGAGTTACCTTTTCTTCCAATTCTGGCTTCTTCAACTTTTACATTAACTTTCTTTATTGGTGAAAAGAAAGCATCTACCGGAATATAGCCTGTCTTTTTTTCTTCCCGATCCTCAACTGTGGAATAACCTGTTCCAACTTCAACAATCGCTTCAAAAGAAAGTTTTGCTTTATCGTCGGTCATTTCAGCGATATACAAATCTCCATTAATTGGTTTGATTTCACCCTCTAAATCTTTTGCTGATATTTTTTTTGTTCCTTTTCCTTCAAAACTTATTTTATACGGACCGCCTTCTTTAACGTCAAATTTTAACTGTTTTAAATTCAACATAATCTCAAGTACGGATTCTTTTACTCCGGGAATTGTAGAAAAAAGATGTGGAGCTCCGTCAAATTTTATATTTGTAACTCCGGCTCCTTTTAAAGAAGAAAGAAGGGTTCTCCTTAAGGCGTGCCCCATACTCTGACCAAATCCTTGTGGCAACGGTTCAATAACAAACTTTCCGTAATTACCCTCTTCAGTTTTTTGGGTGAAAAAAATTGGACTATACATATTTTTTATAATCCCGACTTAGTCGGGAACTATTAATTATCGAGAATAATATTCAATGATTAATCTCAGATTTATCAATTTTTCAATTACCTCTTGGGTAGGCTCCGCTATCAATTTTCCTGTAATGGCTTTTTTTTCCAGCCAAGCAGGTAAAATAATATCCTTGACATTTAAAGAACTTTCAATATAAGGAATCTTTGTCGTTTTATCATTAAAAAAGCTTATTTCTTCCCCAACTCTAACCTGATAAGAAGGAATCGAAAGCTTTTTTTTGTTAACGGTAATGTGTCCATGGGTTATTAGTTGGCGGGCCGCAGCACGGGTCGGGGCAAATCCTAAATGAAAAATTATATTATCAAGCCTGCTTTCCAAAGAATGTGACAAATAAGAAGCGGTATTCCCTTTTTTAAGGCTCGCCTTTTTAAAATAATTTTTCAATTGAGTTTCAGTGATGCCAAACATATATCTCAACTTTTGCTTTTCTCGTAGTTGTGTACCTCTTTCTGATACTTTTTTTCTTTTTCTGATCCCATGTTGACCGGGAGGCACATTAAGTTTTTTCAATAAACGGGCATGAGACTTAGAGCCGACTGTCTTTAATTCCAAATCGACTCCCTCTCTCCTTGATATTCTATTTTTTGGACCTAAGTATCTCATATTTTTAAACTCTTCTAATTTTCGGCGGCCTCACTCCATTGTGAGGAACCGGTGTAATATCAATAATTCTGTTAACGTCAATCCTTGATGCTTTGATCGCTCTTAATGCCGCTTCTCTTCCCGGACCAATCCCCTTAACCAAGACATCGGCTACCTGAAAATCAAATTTTTCTTCAGCTTTTTTTAAAGCGTTTTCAGTTGTAACGGTCGCAGCATAGGGAGTTGATTTCCGGGTGCCTGAAAATCCATGCATACCCGTTGATCCAACAACTAGAGGATTGCCTTTTTCATCGGTGATAGTAACCATGGTATTATTAAAGGTAGATGTTATGTATATTTTCCCTTTGATAACAGTTTTTTTAATTTGTTTTTTAATCATATTTATAATTAATTTTATTTAGTTGTTTTTGCTTTTACTTCTTCGGTTGTTTTATTTTGTTCAAGTTTTGCCCACATCTCTTTTTTAAGAGCTCCGACTGTCTTTCTTTTTCCCCGTTTCGTTCGGGCGTTCGATTTGGTTCTCTGGCCGTCAACAGGTAAACCCCGGATATGTCTTATCCCTCTATAGCTCCCTATCTCTCTTAATCTCTTGATATTTTCGTTGATTGCTTCTCTCAAATAACCTTCTACTTTGTAATTCGTTTCAATTACTTCAAGAATTTTTTTAAACTCTTCTTCAGTTATCTCTTTGACTTTTTTGTTGGCATTTACCCCAGTCTGAGATAAAACAGCCTTAACATTGGTCCAGCCTATTCCATATAATGTCGTTAAAGCGTAATCAATTCTTTTTTCTTCCGGTAATGTGACTCCTAACATTCTTGCCATAATTTTTATCCTTGCTTTTGTTTGTGTTTAACATTAGAACAAACAACATATAAATTTCCTTTTCTTTTAACTATTTTGCACTTCGGACAAATTTTTTTTAACGATGAATGAATTTTCATAATTATTTTCGGTAAGTGATCCTACCCCTATTTAAATCATAATGAGTCAACTCAATTTTTACCTTATCTCCAGGAAGGATTTTAATATAATTTTTTCTCATCTTTCCTGACAGATAGCACAAAATCACCTTTTCCGAATTTAAAAGCTTGACTTTAAATAAGGTGTTGGGAAGATTCTCTACAACCTCTCCCTCAACCGTGATCACGTCATCCTTCATAAAGTCTATATTTTAACATAAAATAATTATATATTCATGTCAAAATTATCGGTCCTTTATCCGTAACCGCTATTGTATGCTCAAAGCAGGCTGAAATGCTTCGATCTTCGGTAATTATTGACCAATTATCTTCTTCATAAACCATGGAATCTGTCCCCATCGCATATATAATTTCAATGGCAATTACCAATCCTTTTTTTATCAGAGGTGATTTATTAATCGGCTGATCGACGAAACCAAACACATACGGATCTTCGTGTAATTTTCTTCCGATTCCGTGCCCGGTCAGTTCTTTGATTATAAAGTAACCGTTACCGGTGATTTCTCTTTCAATTACTTCGGAAATTGATCCGAGCCTCTGCCCGACTTGAGCTTTTTTAATCGCTAAATACAGTGTTTCTTCTCCTATTTTTAAAAACTTGTTAACATTTGGGTCCTTGCTTTGCCCCCCGACGACTTTAGTAATTGCGTAGTCTGTATGCCAGCCCTTATATAACATCCCTATATCTAAGGTTAAAACGTCTCCTGTCTTTAAGGCCCGGTTGCTTGGTTTTGTATGAACGATCTGTTCGTTAATTGGTGTACAGGTGCTAAATGTGTATCCGGATACGGTTTTAAATGACGATCTACCTCCTTGTTTGTATATCAGTTTTTCCGCCGTATCGTCGATTTCTTTAGTAGTAGTTCCGGGTTTAATTAACGGTAATAAATCTCTAACCACCATCCTCAGTCTTTTACCACCTTCAGACATAATCCCCACCTCTTGATCAGTTTTCAAATTCACCATTTAAGAAAAATAAATTGTTCTATATGTTAATTCTAATTTGTCGTGAAATTCTTCACGTGAATAATTATTCTTAATGACAAAATCAGCATAAGCGATCGTCGGGCCCATATTAATTCCCACTATTTCATTGATATCTCTTTCTTCTCCATAATGTTCGGATAAATTATTTCTTTTTGAAATCCTTTTATATCGAAGGTGTTTTTCGGAATAAATACAAATGGTTACTAATTTAACTTTTGGAAGTTCTTTTTTTAAATAAAGATACTCTTCCCAAGAGCGCATTCCTTCAATAATAACAATTGAATTATCTTTTAATGTTTTTTTGATCTGTTCAATATTTAAAACTGCGATGGCTTCTTTTCCATACTTGATTCTTAATTCTTCTCTGACTTTTTTATGAACTTTTTCACTGTGAGGTAATTTTTTTTGATCAATATAATCGTTAACGGTTTTACCGAAAGGAATTACCGGAAAATTTCGTTTCTGAAAAAAAGCGGCTGCGTCAGTTTTTCCGCTCCCCGGCAAACCGACGATCGCGATAATCGTTTTTTGTTTTCTTTTCCAGTTTGTTACTTGATTTTTTACTAATTGCTTACCTAAACCTTTAAGAATTTCTTCGTTAACCTCTTCTATTTTTATTGTCCCGTCAATATCGATTAATTTACCTTCTTTCCGGTAATATTCTATCACCGGTTCGGTAAATTTATAGAATAGGCTTATCCTTTTTTTAAGTGCCGGAAGAGTTTCGTCGCTCCGGGCATTATCATCCCGATGGAACAGTCTCCAAATTGCTTCCTTTTGAGAAATATCAAGATAGATCACTTTGTCTACATTATTTCTAAATTCCTTTACCTGTTCCAAAGTTCTTGGAAATCCGTCCAAAATATATCCTTTTTTGTATTCCGGCCGCGATAAATAGGCATTAACAATTTCAATCGTTTTTATGTCAGGAACAAGAAGACCGGCGTTAACCGTTTCTTTTATATACCGCCCTAATTGCGTCTTTTCTTTGGCGATTTCTCTGAATATATGACCGGTTGAAAGGTAAGGTATCTTTAATTGCTTTGATAATAAATTGCCTTGAGTTGATTTACCGGAACCTTGTATTCCAATAAGAACTAATTTCATATAATTTTAATCTAATTTTTTAGTTTCTTTATGAGCGGTGTGTTTTCGGCATTTTGAACAGTATTTGTTCAACTTTAAACTCCCTGTTGTGTTTACCTTATTTTTTTCAACCACATAATTCACCGATTGGCATACCTCACAAACTAAACCGATATCGATTCTTGAGCCTTTTTTTGCCATAATAGTAAAAGTTTTAAATTTATAATTTACTTAACAAACTTATCATAATTTCTCATGACAAGTTGCGATTCGACTGTTTTGAAAGTTTCCAAAATTACGGAAACAACGATTAGAATACCGGTTCCGCCAATTACTAAATTTGTCATCCCTGTAATTTTTGAAACCAAAACCGGCATTATGGCAATAATACCTAAAAATATTGCTCCGACGGTTGTAATCCTATATAAAATTCTCTGAAGATACTCTTTTGTGGCCGTTCCCGGACGAATTCCGGGAATAAAGCCGCCTTGTTTCTGAATTTCTTCAGAAATTTTTTGTGGATTGAAAACAATAATTGTATAAAAATAGGTAAAACCAACCACAAGAAAAAAATAGAAAAAATTATAAAAAAACCCTGTCGGAGAAAAAACTGTCGAAAGAAAGTTTCCAATACCGGCTAAAGCTGGATTTTTTACATATTTTAAAAAGTTACCGATTAGTTGAGGAAATAGAACAAATGAAACCGCAAATATGATCGGAATTACACCGGCTTGATTAAGTTTTAAAGGCAAAAAATTAGTCGCCCCCTGATACATTCGATTTCCTTTAATTCGTTTTGCATATAGCACCGGTATTCTTCTCGTCGCTTCATTAATAAAAACAATCGCGGCGATAACAAACAGGGAAAGAGCCAAAAATATAATTACATTGAAAATAATTTCTTGATTAAATATTGTTGCTGTCCTTCCAAGCAAAACATGAAGTCTTCCGACGATTCCGACAAATATTAAAAGTGAGATCCCATTTCCCAAACCAAATTCGGAGATAAGTTCACCAAACCAAACTAAAATAAATGTTCCGGCAACCATAGTTATGATGAATGAAAAAAATTCAAGGGGACTTAAAATTCCAATGATTTTTTGATTTTTCAAAAGCATAAATATACCGATTGCCTGAGCAATTGTTAACGGAACCGTCAGCATCCGTGTATATTGATTTATTTTGGCTCGACCGTATTCGCCTTCCTTTGACAAATTCTCAAGATGAGGGATCATCATTGTCAGCATTTGTAAAACGATTGAAGCGTTGATATATGGATTTAAACCTAGTGCCATTACAGAAAAATTTATTAAGGTTCCACCGGAGAAAATATCGAGGAGGGATAGAAACTGATTCTGCGAAAATAATGCCCGAAGTTTTACTAAATTAATCGCCGGTACCGGTAAAAAGGCAAAAAATCGGAAGGCTAAAAAAATAAATAAAGTAAATAAAATCTTTCTTTTTAACTCGGGATCCTTAAGTAGGATATTGATTTTTTCGATTATTTTTTTGATCATTTTATCAATTCGATCTTACCGCCGAGCTTCTCGACAGCTTCCTTAACTTTTTTTGATACAGGCAGTTTAATAATCAACTTTTTTTTCAGATTCCCGTTGGCTAAAATTTTTAAAGGTAAATTTTCTTTACCGTTAGTGATTATGTTTTCCTTAATTAATGTTTCTCTGGTAACAGTTGAATTATCAGATAATTTATTTAAGCTTTCCAAATTTATTATAAAAGACTTTTCTTTAATAGAATTATTTTTTCCTTTACCCCTTAACAATGGAAATTTCTTGACAATTCTTCCTTGTCCGCCTTCAAAATGAAGAGGAACGCTCTCTCTAGCTTTTTGATGTCTGGTTGTTCCGCGTCCCGATTTTGATCCTTTTCCACTTCCAAGCCCTCGACCTAATCGTTTTTTCTTCGTAATATTTATTTTCGGCAAATTAGATAAGAAATTTTTCATATAATAATTAAAATTTTGTCCGCAATAAGCTTAAGGCTTTCATAATTGCGTAAGTATTAACGATTTGATTTCTGGAACCGATAATTTTTCCCGAAGCATTTTCGACACCGGCCAAATCCAATATGACACGGGCAACGCTGCCGACTTTTAAACCCGTTCCTTCCGGTGCCGGTTTTAATAAAATTAAGGCTGCTTTAAAACTAACTCTTACTTCATGGGGAATGGTTTTATTTCTCATTGGAACTGTGATCATATGTTTTTTCGCATAACTGATGGCTTTTTGAATAGCTGGAGGAACTTCAAGAGAGCGACCCAAACCAATGCCGACCTTACCTTTCCGGTTTCCTACAACAACCAGTGCTGAAAAGGTCACATAATTACCACCGGTCGTTTTTTTAGAAACTCTTCGTATTTTAACGACCTTTTCTTGAAATTCTTTGTCTTCCTGTCGATATTGATTGAACATTTTATTTTAAAAATTAAATTTTTAATCCGCCTTCTCTTAATCCTTCCGCAATCGCCTTGACCCGGCCATTATAGGCATAACAACCCCGGTCAAATACACCGGATAATATTTTTTTCCCTATAAGTTTTTTTGCCAGTCCGATACCAATTTTTTTTGAGTCTTCTATTTTTTTACCTTTTTTAAAATCAGCGCTTTTTTTAAGATCGGTATTGGAAAAAGATAGTATGGTTTTTCTTGATTTATCATCGATTGCCTGAGCATAAATGTAACGGCTTGAACGGAAAATCGATATTCTTGGTCTATCAATAGTTCCTAAAATATTAGAACTAATCCTTCTTTTTCTTCTCAATTTTCTATCTAAATTTATATTTGTCATATTTTTTAAGCCGTTGCTCCGGCAGCCTTGGCTTTTTTACCCGGCTTAATTCTTAATTTTTCCCCTAAATACCTAATTCCTTTTCCTTTATAGACATCGGGTTTTCTTATCATTTTTATTTGATAGGCAATCTGACCAACCATCTGTTTATCACAACCTAAAACCGTTACCTTATTGTTGCCTTCAACTGCATATTTGATTCCCGGTTGTTTTTTAAAAGTCACTAAATGCGAATATCCTATTTTAAAAACCAGGTCTTCACCCTGTAATTTTACCGTATAACCGGTTCCGACTACTTCCAATTTCTTTTCCCATGGTTTTTCGACTCCTGTAATTGCATTACTTATCAACTGCCGATATAAACCGTGCAGCGATCTGACCTTTTTTTCATTATTATTTCTTTTTATAATCAAATTGTTTTCTTCTTTTACCATGGATATTTCTTTTGGCACATCAAAAAAGATTTCTCCTTGAGGACCTTTGATAGTGATTTTATTATTATCAATAGTTACATTCACTGTCGTTGATAAAATAACTGGTTTTTCGCCGATTTTAGACATAAAATTACCAAAAACTAAATAATAATTCTCCACCTAACTTCGCTTTTTTCGCTTCCCTGTCTGTCATGATTCCTTTTGACGTTGAAAGAACTGAATAACCAAAACCGCTTAAAACAGGTTTTAAATTTTTATAGGAAATATACAATCTCATTCCCGGTTTTGAATAAATTTTTATATCGGTTATTGCCGGATTACCTTCTTCATAGCTCAAATTAATTTTTATATTCTTTTTTATTTTCCCTTCAATTGTATATCCTTCAATAAACTTTAAACCGGCTAACTTTTTCAAGACAGCTTCTTTATAATTTGAATGTGGCGACTCAATGACTGGTTTTCTCGCCATATATCCGTTTTTAATTCTGATAACTAGATCTATAATTGAATTTTCCATATTTTTTTATGTTGCCTCAACAACTTTTTTGGTAACTTTTCCGTGACTTCTAAATGTTCGGGTAATCGAAAATTCACCTAATCGGTGACCGACCATATTCTCTGTTACGGAAACTTCTATAAATTTTCTTCCATTGTGGATCCCGAACTTATGTCCGACAAAATCCGGTGGTATCTGACAAGCTCTTGACCATGTCTTGATGGCGGTATTATCGTTAGTTTCTTTTTGTTTCAAAACTTTTTTTAGTAACCTGTCATCAATATATGGCCCTTTTTTTCTTGATCTGCTCATAGTGAAATTTTTTTAACTCCGGGAATGTCTCCCTGTAATGCTTTTTCTCTAAAACAAATCCTACATAATCCAAATCGCCTCATATAGCCTCTTGATCTTCCGCAAATCGAGCAACGATTGTGAAATCTTACCTTATATTTCTGTTTCTTTAGAAATTTAACTACATCTGATGTTTTTGCCATAATTATTTTTTGAAAGGAACTCCTAACATTTCAAACAGTTTTTTTCCTTTTTCTTTATCTTTAGCATTAGTGACCACCGTTACCTGTAAACCTCTTATTTTATCAATTTTATCAAAATCTATTTCAGGAAAAATTATCTGCTCTGGAAAACCTATATTTAGGTTACCGTTTTGATCAATGTTATTTTCAGAAACACCCCGGAAATCTTTTAGCCTGGGGATGACTATTTTGATCATTTTTTCCAGAAATTGATACATCCTTTTACCTCTTAAAGTAACTTTAACTCCAATCGCAAGCCCCTTTCTGATCTTGAAAGCCGAGACCGATGTCCTGGCTTTGGTAATGATCGACTTTTGTCCGGCGATTGTAGATATCTGTTCCTGAATTTTTTCAATGACATTTTTATTGGTAACCGCTTCACCGGCCCCGACATTAATGGAAATTTTAATTATTCTAGGCACAGCCATAACATTTTTCAGATTCAGTTCCTTTTTTAGTTTTTCTGCAACCTCCTGATTGTAAAATTCTTGGAATGTCATATTTTTATATCTTGCTGTTACATTTTCTACAAATTCTAAATTTTTTATTTTTTTCAATTTTAAATCCGATTCTGGTCATTTTCCCACATTTCGGGCAGACAGCAGCTAATTTTGAAACGTCAATGGCCCGTGGAATTTCAACGATCCCGCCCTGCGGCATTTTTTCATTTTTCTTTACATGTCTTTTATAAAGATTCATACCTGTCACCAAAACCTTATTGGAATTTTTATATACTTTTTCAACCACCCCACCCTTGCCCTTATCTTTACCAATTGTGATTTTTATTTTATCGCCTTTTTTAATTTTCATATTTTATTTATGCTTTTTGTACGGAACAAAAATTTTTGTTCCCTACATATCCAATTAATATATCTCTTCTGCTAAACTTGCTATCTTCGAAAAACCGTTTTCTTTAACTTCTTTTGCAATTGGACCAAAAATTCTTGTTCCTTTCGGGTCTTTTACTTCTTTACTGGCCAATATTACACAAGCATTTTCATCAAATCTTATATAGCTACCGTCTTTTCTTCTGACTTCTTTTTTCGTTCGAACAATTACTGCAGAATGCACTTCACCTTGCTTTACTAAACCAAAGGGCTGCGCCTCCTTAACGGTTATATTTATGACTTCACCCAAATAGGCAAATTTCCTGTTGCCTTTTTTGGCCATACCGATCATCGATACTTTTTTTGCCCCTGTATTATCTGCTACTTCTAAAATTGTTCTTAATTGCAACATATTTGGTTATTTATTTAATTTTTCAATAACAATAAAATGTTTGTCTTTTGAAATTGGTTTTGTTTCTTCGATCTTAACAAGATCTCCTATTTGTAAGTCTAGTTTTTCATTATGGGCTTTAAATTTTTTGTGTCTGATGATTACTTTATGATATACCGCGTGCCTAAATTTTCTTTCTACCAATACAACTATCGTTTTTATCATTTTTGTTGAAACTACTTTTCCAATCAGTGTTTTTTTCATACTTCTTTTTTTTCTGATAATACTGTTAATAAAACTGCTAATTGTTTTCTTTTTTTAACAATACTATTAGTATCTTTTGGAGGATTACTCTTAAAAGATAATTGTAACTTGGCTATTTCTTCTCTAATCAAAACAGCATCTCTCTCTAATTCTTTAACTGTCTTTCCACTGTATATTTTAGTATTTTTTTTCATATTTCTTTACTTACAATTTTCGTTTTTACCGATAACTTGGACGCAACGCTATTTAATACTTTAATTGATTCTTCTTTTGATAAACCGTCGATTTCAAATAATATTCTACCCGGTGTAACGCTCGCCACATAAAATGCCACATCGCCTTTTCCTGAACCCATTGTTACTTCCGGCGGCTTTTTAGTATATGGTTTATCCGGAAATATTCTAAACCAATATTTTCCGCTTTTTCTGGTTCCCCTGGCAAAAATGACCCTTACCGCCTCTATTTCCCGGTCTTTTATCCAAGCGCTTTTCATTGCTTTTAAACCATAATAACCGAAATTCAGTTTATCGCCTTTAACGGCTATTTTACGGAATGTTCCTCTAAATTGTTTTCGATATTTTTGTCTTTTAGGTGCTAACATATTTATTTACATATCCAAACCTTAACTCCCACATATCCTGATCTTGTTAAAGCCGGATATCTGGCTAGATCAACGTCTTCTCTAATTGTTGATGTCGGGACCGAACCCAAGAAATATTTTTCCCGTCTTGAAATTTCGGCTCCACCAACTCTTCCTCCTAATTGTATTTTGACTCCCTTAGCTCCTGCTTCCATCACTTTGTTCATGGCATTATGAACGGTTGAACGATGAGGAAAATTCTTTACTAATTTTTCCGCTACCATTTGAGCCACGTAATAAGAATTCAAGAACGGTTTTTTTACCGGTTCAATTTTAATATCAATCTTAAGCTCTTTGACTTTTTCACCTTTTTTGAGGTTATCAAGAACAAATTGCTTTATCTCTTCCAGCCCTTTTCCACCCCGACCAATTATCATTCCGACTTTAACAGCGTAAATAATCAAAGTAATTCTATTTATGGCTCTTTCAATATCGATTTGAGTAACTGAAGAAAAAGCCAATTTTTGCATCAAAATTTTTCTTATTTTCAGATCAGATATAAGCGAATCCTTAAAAGCTCTTTTATTAGAGAAAAACCATCTTGAATTCCAATTGTATATTATTCCAAGTCTTAAACCTCTTGGATGAACTTTTTGTCCCATTTACTTTTTAGCTTTTGCAATTTTTAATTTTGGTACTTCAACTTTTTTTTCAACTTTCAGATTTTGGATTTTAGATTTTGCTGCTTCTTTTACTTCTAGGATGATCTTAACGTGGCTCATTCTTCTATTGATGGGCTTAGCATTTCCTCTGGATCCTGGCTTGAAACGTTTCAATTTTTGTCCTTGCTCTACGGTTAGAAGTTTAAAGTTTAACAGATTATCTTCCACTTTCAATATCTGACGGGCGCTGCTGATAGCCGATTTAATAGCTTTATATAAAATGGCAGCCGCATCGGTTCTTTCGTACATTAGAAAATCAAGGCTGTCGATAGGTTTCAATTTTTTTATTGCCGGTAAATAAAAACGGGCTTTTTTTGGTGAAACCGGCAGATTGATAAAATAAGCTTTTGTTTCCATAATTATTTACGTCTTTTTATAACTAATGATTTACTCCATTTATTTTTATTTCTTGTCCTTGTTCCTCGAGCCGACTTACCCCAAGGAGTTTTCGGATGCATTCCTTCACCGGATCTTCCCTCTCCTCCACCATGTGGATGGCTTCTTGGATTCTGGGCCGTGCCTCGAACGGTTGGCCTAATTCCCATTAATCTTTTTCTTCCGGCACTTCCGATTATCTCATCTTTAAAATTTATGTTTCCTACTTGACCAACAGTTGCCCAACAATCTTTAAAAAATCGTTGAACTGCTCCTGATGGTAATTTAAGATGTATAAATTCATCTTCTTTGGCTATGACTTCGGCGGAAGTTCCTGCGCTTTTTATCATCTGTCCGCCCTTTCCGATATAAAGTTCAACATTATGAACTAAAGTTCCTATCGGTATATTTTTCAGGGCTAATGCGTTTCCAATTTTTATTTCTGCGTTTTCGCTGGCATTAATTTTGTCACCGACTTTAAGTTTATTTGGATAAAGTATATATCTTAATTCGCCATCTTTATATTTTACTAAGGCGATAAAAGCATTTCTATTTGGATCTCTTTCAATTCTTATAACTTCCGCCTCCATATCCCTCTTATCTCTTTTAAAATCAATAACCCGATAAAATCTTTTTTGCCTACCACCTTGATGACGAACTGAAATTTGCCCACTATTATCCCGTCCTGATCTTTTTTTCAATATCATCATCAAACTTTTTACCGGGTTAACTTTTTTCGATAATATTTTTTTATCCATAGTTATTTTTGCGGAAATAAATCAATCTTACCTTCAATCAATTTAACAAAGGCAATTTTTTTACTTGCCGTTTTTTTAAGTAATCCTTTTTTTCCAACTCTTTTCTCTTTACCTTTTCTTACCATTATTTTTACCTCACCTGTTTTTACTTTGTAAAGTTTTTCCAAAGCTTGCTTAACTTGATGTTTATTGGCTTTTAAATCAACTTCAAACATATAAACGTTAGCCTGAACCAAGTTAGTGGCTTTTTCCGTTAAAATCGGTCTAATTAAAATTTTATTTATTAACATTTTTTGGCTTATTAAAAACTTCTAAGGCGTTTTCAACAAAAATTAAGCTGCTGCTTTTTAAAATTAAATAAGGATTTAAGGAGTTTACATCAACAAAAGTAATATTGGAAATATTTCTCATTGATAGGACTAAATTATTTTTCTCCATTTTTTTCATTATCATCAAATTATTTTTTCCGATTAATTTTAACTCTCTGAGAAAATTTACAACTGCTTTCGTTTTTGGTTTCATAATTAACGTTTTTTCTTCCAATCCAAATATTTTCTTTTCTTTTAATTTTTCCGACAGAGCTCCAAATAGGGCTATCTTTCTCTCTTTTTTATTAAATTTCAAATTATATTCTTTCTGTTTTGGGCCGTGGGCAATTCCGCCTCCGACAAAAATAGGAGCTTTGATGGCTCCGTGTCGGGCTTTTCCGGTTCCTTTCTGACGGTATATTTTTCTGGTCGACCCGATAACTTCCCCTCGGGTTTTTACTTTAACATTTCCCTGTCTCTGGTTGATCAAATAGACTCTGACCGCTTGAGCTAATAAACTTGGATTGGCGGTGACGGCAAATACTTCCTTTGGTAATTCAACGGTTTTTGTTTCTTTGCCCTCAATGCTATAAATCGATAAAGATAGGTTGTTTTTCTTTGAAACCGATGTTTTTGTTTTTATCTCTGACTTTTTAACTATAACCATATTTATTAGTTCCTTATTTCTAACAGTCCGCCCTTGGCGCCCGCAACTAATCCTTTAATTAACAAGCCATTTTCTTTAACGTCAAGAACCTCAATGTTTTTGATTGAAACTCTGTCTCCACCCATCCGGCCGGCCATTCTTTTCCCTTTGAAAACTCTACCCGGGGTAGTTGTCATTCCGATTGATCCGGGAGCTCGTTCATCTCGGGATGCACCGTGAGTGTGAGATCTTCCTTTAAAACCATGACGCTTAACGCCTCCCTGAAATCCTTTTCCTTTTGACGTTCCTGAAACAGTTATCAAATCACCACTTTTTATTAAAAGTGTTGGATTGATAACTTCTCCAACAAAAATTTTCACTTCTCCGATCTGAATTCCTTTTTTTTCACCCTCTTCAATAAATTTAACTTTTTCTTTATAGTCTTCCAACCGGAACTCCCTAAAAAAACGAAGCGGGGTCTTTATCCCCGCCTTATCTAATTCCCCTTTAGCCGGTTTTTTAATATTTTTGGTTTGGCCAATTCCAAGCTTAACGGAAAAATATCCCCGTTTTTCGGGAGTGATGACACTAATAAGATGACAAGAAGATGTATCAATAAAAGTTGTCGGGATCCTATCTCCGGATTTATCAAACTGCTGTGATGAAGCTGATTTTTTTCCTAAAATAAAAGCTGACATAATTAATTTAACTCAAAAAAAATGCCCCAGATTGGGGCTAATATTCCAATCCGAAAATAAAAATCCTTAGTTCCCGAACAAAAGGATGATTAACATGTAAATTGCATTATATAATAATGATTCAA
>Ga0172379_10003546_pt1 | contig 24626 bp, 24 predicted proteins | sample GrowelOW334metaG_FD_119756 | JGI IMG/M metagenome (GOLD analysis project Ga0172379, IMG submission 119756) | Groundwater microbial communities from an aquifer near a municipal landfill in Southern Ontario, Canada - Groundwater well OW334 metaG | ecosystem: Environmental > Aquatic > Deep...
GAAACCACTTGTCCCGTCTGCGGCGGCTGGCGGCTCCTGCCTCTCGGCGTCGGCGTGGAACTCGTCGCGAACGAAGTGCGCGAATTATTTCCAAATGTTCCTCTGTATGAATTAAATTCCGATGCCGTAAAAAATGAGAAGAAATGCACGGAAATATCATCCTCTTTCCGCGATTCGCGCGGTACGATCCTCGTAGGAACCGAATTCGCGCTTCCCTACGTCGACAAGGCATCGCTCGCAGCCGTCGTTTCCGTAGACTCGCTCTTTTCTCTGCCGGATTTCCGCAGTAATGAAAAAATACTCAGAAAACTTTTAGAAGTGCGGGCGAAGGCCGACAAAACATTTATCGTACAGACCAGATATCCCGAAGAACGGATCTGGAGATCGCTCATGCAGGGAAACCTCATGGAATTTTACAAAGAAGAAACCAAAGACCGAAGCCGTTTCTTCTATCCGCCCTATTCCGTGATCATCAAGATCAGATTCGAGGGAACCAATCAGGAAGTTTCCGAAAAAGCCGCCGTGATCGAAGACATGTTCAAAAAATTCAACGTGAAGATCTTCCCGGCATTCATCCCAAAAATAAAAGACCGATATCAGGTCAACGCGATCATAAAAACCGCCGTTGATAAATGGCCCGACAAAGAACTGGTAGAAAAGCTCATGAGTCTGCCTCCTTATTTCAAAGTAAAAGTGGATCCCGAAGATCTGCTGTAGCCGCCAACCCCTTCACGTCATCCCGGGCTGCGACCCGGGATCCACGTTTCGTAAACCACAAAATTTACGGGTAACAACGTTGCATTTGACAATCGAACGTGAAAATGGTATAAAGAAGATAGATAGTCTCATAACCATAGGGGAATTCGACATGTCATTATCAGTCATTCAATTAACCCCTTTTCTGATCTCGATCATTGGAGGAGGGTTCGCGGGATATTTTGTATTCCGGCCATTAGCAAATTATTTGTCCCGTACGGAAGAATTTTCCGAAGAGGAAACGCATGAAATACTTTTGATCTATGTGCGCAACTCTTGTCTGATCTTGATCATCGTCGTATCGATGATCGCTTTCATAAAGTACGGATTGGTTTCGATCTCTGCTCCGGTAGTGATCGCGTATCTGTCCTTCGAAATATTTTCAGCCACATGGGGAGCCTGCATGGGTATGGAAAAAAAATTCATATCATCATGGAACTTCTTGAAGATACAGAAAAATAGGTGATCCAAAAAGCCGCGCTTCGTGCGCGGCTTTTATATAAAAAAATATCTATAAAAAACAATTAAGAAAAAACAAAAAAATAGCGGGCGGTAAATTTCAGCATATGGGGCGATTTACAATGCTATTTTGTCCATAAAACACAAGCTAAAATCCATTTTCTGCAAATTCTAGCATATGCCATTTAACCGCGTTAACTTGGTTGGTGATCGCTCAGATTGCGTGCGATACTCTGCCGCCACTTTACATAAGTTTCAACCCTTTATCGCCGGACGGGGTTTGTAACCCCGTCCGAAACGTTTGGCGATCTTGATCGAGTCTGTGCTTCAAATTAATCATAAACGAAGCCTCCAAATGTTTCGGACAGGGGTACAACCCCAGTCCGGCGCTGGGGCTGTGCTCGGATAATATTTTCATTCGTATACAGATATTCATATATTATTTTTGCGATCAAAATTGTTGATTTCAACTTCACAACATGACGATTTCGCGCGGCACTTAGTGCGCTGATCGGAAAACGCAAGAAACGACGAAAGTAAATTTACACCAAAAAGCCGCGCTTCATTCGCGGCTTTTTTATTATTGGCTTTAGTCCGTCGTGGCTTTATGCTTGTCCTGCGTAGCTTTGGCGAAGCAGGAGACTTTATAGACTTTCGACTTTATGGACTTGTTTCTCTTTCTCCACTTTCGCCAAGATCTTTTTTACCGCTTCGAGACTTTCATTGTCCAGCACCGAGATCGCTATCGCGTTTTTATTTTTCTTTTTGAGCGCGGAAAGTTTCTTTTTGACTTCGGCGGGAGTGACCATATCCGTTTTGCTCAAGAACACGTATTCCGTTTTTTCGAGCATGGTCGGATTATATTTTTCAAGTTCCGTTCTGGTAGCTTCATATTCTTTGACGACGTTCTCGGCTTCGGCAGATACAAGATGAAAGAGCACGCGCGTTCGCTCTACATGCCTCAGGAATTTTATGCCGAGCCCTTTTCCTTCTGATGCGCCTTCGATAAGCCCCGGAATGTCGGCGATAATGAGATCGTAATACGTTCCCAGATTTGGCTCAAGAGTGGTGAACGGGTAGTTCGCCACTTTTGCTTTCGCACTGGAAAGCTCGTTCAAGAGCGACGATTTTCCCGCATTCGGAAAACCGATCAGTCCGACATCGGCGATAAGCTTCAATTCAAAACGTATCGAGTACTCCTGCCCCGGCAATCCCGGCTCGAATTCTTTCGGCGTGGTGTTCGTTGAAGATCGGAAATGAAAATTCCCCCTTCCCCCCTTTCCTCCTTTCGCAATGCAAATCCTCTCGCCGACGTGAGTTATTTCCGCATCTTCTCCCGTGTCGATATTATGTATGACCGTTCCCACCGGAATTTTCAGCACCTCGTCCTCGGAATCCTCCCCGTCGCGGAATTGTGAACGTCCGTCCATTCCTTTTTTAGCGGAAATGTCTTTTTTGTATCGGAACTGATTCAGCGTCCCAAGATCGGAAACACCTTCCGCAATGACAGAACCGCCGTCGCCCCCCGCCGTTCCCGTCGGACCGTGCGCGAATTTTATTTTCTGAAAAGCCACAGCGCCTCGTCCGCCGTGTCCCGCTTTTACTCTTATGGTGACTTCATCAATTAGCATGCCTTAACTATATCACGTTTCAAGAATATTGTCATTTTTCCAAGAGTGTGCTATAAAATATATAGTGTTCTTCATAATTTTTTCATCAGCAAAGGCGAGGAGGATTGCCATATGAACACCTTAAAAAGTGTCGCTGGGCAATGGACATATTATGTTCAGCCCGCCGACAAAGCATCAAACGAATTCGTCAGGAACTGCCTGCCTGAGGTCAATCCCGTATCCCGCGTCGCGGAAGAAGGGGTCGGAGTGCCAAAAACTTCTCCGTACAATCTCTATTTGGTAGATGGCTGGGGAATGGTAGAACGGTTAATGAGTATAACCAAGCTGTATTTCAACCTTTTCGTCCGCGATCCATCCGAAGCTCTGCCTCATTTTAAAATGAGAAAAAGCGAGGAGATCGAAAAACGGAACAGGCAAGCGGAAAAACCGAACGGCGAGAAATTTTCTCTCGTACGAAGCGAAAAACCGCTTCCGACAAAAAAGGAAGAAGCCAAGCCATCCGCACCCGCTCCAAAAAGATCTTTTCCCAAAAGACCCGAGCTCGCAAAGAAAAACGAAAGACGGTTAAAAAACGTCTTGCGGCCGAAACAAAAAATTTTGTTCTTGGTTCCGGAAAAGAAACGGGCGCCAAAACCTGTTCCGGCTAGAGCTGAGGTGGGTCTAAAAACGGCTCCCCAGTCTATCTTTTCCGAAAAATACGTCATCGTGGCACTCGACAGAGAATCCACACACACCATGACGCACGTCTGGAAAGCGCTGCAAGAAAGCGGGCTCTCTACCGATTCCGTTCGGGAAAGCGGAAAGTCATGCGAAGAGTATTACGATTTCGTTTGGGAAGCGAACGGCGATGCGATATTCCGCCTCTGGCGATACGCCCGTCAAAATCCGCTGGTACACTGCGCCGTCTTGCGCACTACAAAAGACGGAGTGTTCGAAAATTTCGAACCGGTGTTCTGCTATTCAAGCGAAAAGATCGAAAACCAAGCTAGCAAAGTTGTACCTTATAGAGCACAGCAAAAATAACGATTTTCGTTCAATAAAAATCAAGCCCCAAGAGAGATCTTGGGGTTTTCTTTGATTTACGATCCGCGCCGGACGGGGTTTGTAACCCCGTCCGAAACGTTTGGAGACTTTGATCGAATTTGTGCTCCAGATTAACTATAAACGAAGCTTCCAAACGTTTCGGACAGGGGTACAACCCCAGTCCGGCGAGAGCCCGCTGACGGTGGCAACTTTTTACTTTTAACTTTCTACTTATATGAGTATCACTCTCGCATCAAGCACGCAGGACCCTTCTCCTTTTGAAAATACTTTGAGAGGATTGATATCGATCTCCGCTATTTCGGGAAGATCAACGACGAGCAAGGAAAGCCGTCCGAGCATTTCTACCAGAGCGTCGGTATCGAGCGGTTCCTGTCCGCGAACGCCTTCGAACACTTTTTGCGCTTTGAGAGAGCTGATCATCCTCCGCGCATCATCTTCGGTGATCGGTGCGAGTCCGATAGCGATATCCTTGAATACCTCGGCATACACCCCGCCGAAACCGACCATAACCACGCTTCCGAGCGCCGGGTCGCGTTTGGACCCCAGAATAATTTCAAAACCCCGCCGCTCCGCCATCTCTTCAAGCAGTACGCCCTCGATCTTCGCGTCAGGTCTTTTTAGACGAACCGCCTCGATAAGCGCGTCGTACGCATCTCCCGCATTTCCCGGTATGACTCCGAGTGACACTCCGCCAGCATCGCTCTTGTGCAGAATATCGGGAGAAACGATCTTCAAAACGAGTTTCTTTCCTATCCTCGCCGCTTTCTCAACAGCCTCCTCGCGGTTGTGTGCCAATTCCACAGGAAAGATCGGCAAACCGTAAAGTGAGAACAATTGCAACGCTTCATATTCAGGCAGTGCGGTCTTGCCCGCCGCGCGAGCATCGTCCAGAATCTTTCGAGCCGCTTCTTTATTGATGTCGTTAAAGATAAATTGTTTCGGCTCCGGCCTTTCCAGATATTCGCAATAGAGCGCGAGTCTTGAAAGAGCGTGCGCGGCTTCTTCGGGATATTCGATCATCGGCACATTTCCTGCATGCAAAATATCAACGCCCGCGCGAACGGAATTTCCGCCCATAAAACAGGCTGTCATAGGCTTCCCGATCTGCTCTTTTATTTTCACGATGGCGTTTGCCGTTTCGACCACTTGGGTCATGGTTTGATTGGTTAATATCGCGAGCGACAGATCAGTGTCCGGATCCGCCGCTACCACCTCAAGCGCTTTTTCAAAACGCAGAGCGTCCGCATCGCCGACGACGTCAACCGGATTTTTCGTATTCGCGGATTTCGGAAGAAATTCGGAAAGTTTGGCGCGCGCTTCTGCTGAAAGAGGATTGACCGACAGACCGGAAAGCGCCGCCTCATCGGTTGCCAAAACTCCGGGTCCGCCCGCATTGGTGACGATCCTGATCTTCCTCCCAGCACACGGCGGATTAAAGGAAAAAACTTTCATGAGATCGAACAGCTCGGAAACTTTTTCCGCGCGAATAATTCCCGCTTGAGAAAAGAACGCACTGAATGATTCATCCGCGCCGGCAAGCGCTCCTGTATGAGAAGCACTGGCTCCCGCACCCGCGCTCGTTCTTCCGGCTTTGAGCGCGATGATCGGTTTTTTATTTCCCGCCATTCTTGCACTCCGAATAATTTCGATGATCTCGTGCGGATCGGTAATATCTTCAAGATACATCGCAATGACTTTCGTATCCGGATCATCAAGCATAAACCGTATCATCAGAGCCTCGCCGACCTGCGCTTTATTGCCCATACTGACGAACTTTGAAAAACCGATTCCCAGATTTTCAGCGTAATCCAAAACCGCCACGCACAGCGCTCCGCTTTGCGAGAAAAAACCGACCGGTCCGACTTTCGGCATGATACGTGCGAAAGAGGCGTTCATTTTTGCCGCAGGATGTATGACCCCGAGGCAGTTCGGACCAATAAGCGTGATATTGTTTTCATGGCATACGCGGGCAAGTTCGGTTTCCAATTCAACTTCTCCGATCTCTTTATATCCCGCCGTGATCACGATCGCCGCTTTCACGCCGATCTTCACCGCTTCTTCCATTGCTGTTTTTACATCGGCGGTATGCACGGTAAATATCGCGAGATCGACCGGCTGTCCTATCGCCGACAAATTCGGAAAACATTTTCGCCCGAGAATCTCTTCCGCATTCGGATTGATCGGAAATATTTCACCGTCATATCCCTGTTCCGTAAGATTTTTCAAAACGCCATACCCGACATGCGTAGGTCGGCGAGAAGCGCCGACGACCGCGATCGATCGCGGATTAAAAATTGCATTGAAATTCATGATTTTATAATACCACGAAACGAGTATCAGGGAAAAGTATCAGTATCAGGGACGAGCAGCAACGATCCCGTTTCCGAAGTGACAAATGCGTTCTTTTGTTGTATGATTACGCCAGAACATTTTTCTTTAACATTATCCGCGCTGGCCGCGGAACGGAGTAACTTATGAACCCGAATATCCAGATCGCTCTTATGCTGCATGCCTATCAGCCGCCCACTCAAACGGAAACCATGCTGAATAAAATATACGTCGAAAGCTACGGACCGCTCATTTCTCTTTTAGAACGCGAGCCGAATGTTTTTTTCTCGATCGATATCGCAAAAAGTTTGGGCGAACGGTTGCCTGCAAATTTTCTGAAACGCATCGCAACGCTCTATGAAAATAAACGGCTGGAACTCGTCAACACGTTCGCGTATCATTATCTCGGTCCGTTGACCCCGAAAGATTTTATTAAAAGACAGCTCACACAGAACGAAGAGTTCTACCGCGAACACTTCATCGGGCGCGATGCGCTGCCGGGCATATTCCCTCCCGAACTCGCGTATTCCGGAGAAATGGCGGACGCTTTCAGCGAGCTGCATTACCGCTGGTGTCTTGCCGACGATGAACCGTTCGTTCGCATGCGGCACGCACTTCCTGAAATAGAACGTGCGCCTTTCGATTGGATACCGGCCCCAAAAGGCAATCCCGTCATACTGCGTTCGGGAATGAGATCAAAAGAGATCGCGTTTAAAAAATATGGAGACCCTGCACGCTTTGCGGATACCATTATAGATTCGCACGGAGATTGGGGGCGCCGTCTCGAGGGGAACCGAACAAAAGGATATATTATCCTCGCGCTTGATGCGGAAACTTTCGGACATCACCATCATGGGATGATCGAAGATTTTCTTCTTCCATTCGCCAACCGGATCGCGGAAAGAAAAGACGAAGCGAAGATCGTTTCCATAGATCATATCTTTCAAAGTTTCCGAAAAAAAGCCGCCTTCGTTCCGAAAGGTTCGTGGTCAACCGGAGAGGATCCGAATCCATACCCTCTTTGGGACCATCCTCGCAACCCCTTTCATCAGGCATGGAAAGAATTTTTGGATATCGCCTATTCGCTGGTTCCTTCACATCTTGAAGGAGAGTTGAAGCTGTTGTACGATACTTCTTTCTACAGCTGTACTCCGTGGCAATTTTCGATGGGAAACAATAATATTGCGCGATGGTGCCTTTTCAATTTCACGCGCATTGCCGACCTTCAGCCGGACGGCTATGAAAAAGATCGTCTGAAAGAATTAATAGCGATCATGAATCGCCTAACAACCTAGTAAACAGGCCGCACCGAATTTCGTGCGGCCTATTTTAAAATTCCTCAAATTATACCAGGTTCTCTTACAAGGTTAGTCCTTGTACAAGGACTAACCTTGTATAATGGAATCAACCTCTTTTCGATATGTTAACCAATAGTTTATAAAATCACGAAAATCGTGTATATTGCCAAAATACTCGGGGAACTCTTTTGCGCAAAGAATAAGAGACTCATCCCTCTCTTTTCCTGTATACTCAAAGTAACTGCTATATTCATATGAGCTCAAATACTCTTTCGCAAGTTTTTTATTGATAATTCCTTTTTTCTTCCATTCCGAATCTATTAATTTTATGGGGTTAAGATGGATGTATGCAAAAAGATATTTTAAATAATTATCGCCGTCAACATGTTCAGCGCGAAAAGTGCTCTCAAACAAATTCCCAGTCCGATCATTTTTTTTGTTGAAATACATTGAATAAGAAGTCAGGAGTTTCTTCATAAAAGAGCTTATCCCGTTTTCTTCCGTTTCGCGCAAAAGTAAATGAAAATGGTTCGGCATAAGGCAATAAGCACCAACAGCGGCAAGAGGTTCCCCTCTTTCCATCAAAGGATAAGGGAGTCTACTGATTTCGGTAAAGCGAACAGATTTCGAACTGTTTGTAATATACAGCAAACGCAGAAATCTTTCTCTGTCTTCTTTATCTGAAAATATTTCTCGGCGATCTACTCCACGGCTGAATACGTGATAGTACTCATCCACACTAAAATTAAATTTCCTTTCCATCCCACAAGAATACACCCATCATCAGTGTTTTACAAGGTTAGTCCTTGTACAAGGACTAACCTTGTAAATTGCATTAAACGGAATCACAGTCCTTTAATCTTCGTACTACCCTCTCTTTTCCCATAACTTTCATGATCGAATACAGATCCGGCGTGTTGGTTTTTCCCGTCAGGAGAACGCGGAAAATTTTGGCGACATCGCCGACTTGGCCTTTGTATTTTTCCGGCTCGAGCTTATATTGTTTTGCGCCTTCCGCATACCCGAACTTTCTGGCGATGTCCTTTATTTTTTCAAACCATTCATCTTTGGTGTCGTTCTCATTATAGGTTTCAAGAAAATCACCGACGATCGATTCGCGTTCTTCCTTCGCCACACCATAGCTCGAAAGAGCGACGGCGGGTTTTTTCTCATCAAAAAGCGGATCAAAGAAATATCCGATCTCCGAATCCATATCCGCCCATTTTCCAATATCTTTTCTTCCGCGTGCTTCTCCCATGCGTTCGATGTTAAAAATTGATTTTGTATAGTCGGAGTTTTTTTCCATTTCTTCCGCCAGTTTCGGATCATACTCTTTCGCCCATACCATCGATTTTTCGTAAATTTCATCGGCGCTCATGCGAGAAACAATATCCTTGCTGATGTCGTTCAATTTCACAAAATCGAAAAGCGGGCCATTCGACTTGGAAAGCCCTTTCAAAGTAAGCTCGAATTCGCGATTGTCTTTTTTTGGATTCGCTTTCCTCCAATCTTCGAACGCGGAATTGGCGAGATTGAGGAGGTATTCCACCACCGCTTCGGGTGGATAGCCCTGATCTTTATACAGCATCGCGTTCGCCTCCGGATCTTTCCGCTTGCTGATCTTGCGCTTCGATCCCCCGTCCATTTTCTGGATCGGCGCGAGATGTCCGTATCTCGGAGCCTTCCAACCGAACGCGTCGAATAATTGCAAATGAAGCGGGACGGAAGAAACCCACTCGTCTCCGCGGATGACATCGGTCGTTCCCATGAAATGATCGTCGACGGCGTGCGCCAGATGATAAGTCGGCAACCCGCTCGATGCCGTCAAAATTTTCTTATCAATATCGTTCTCAGAAAGTTCGAGATCCCCTTTCAGAAGATCATGAACTTTTATTTTATTTTCAAAATTCCCCTCCGACCGCAAACGAATCACGAACGGCGTTCCTTTTTCCAATTCTTTGCTCACATCCCCGGGTGCGGCATCGCGCCACTTCGCCCATTTTCCATAATAACCGGGACGAAGACCTTGCTTCATCTGTTCTTCTCCCATTGCCTTCGTTTCTTCTCCGGTGCAAAAACACGGATACGCTTTTCCTTTTTCAACGAGTGATCTTACCATGGATCGATAGATATCTTTGCGCGCGCTTTGCGTGTACGGACCGTACTTCCCTTTTTCTTCTCCCGAGATCGTCATTCCTTCATCGGTCGGAATATCAAAATGATCCAGAGCTTTCACAATAACCTCGGTCGTTTCCGCCTTCGAACGCAGTTCATCCGTATCCTCGATCCGCAAATAAAAGACACCCTTGGTCTGATGTGCCAACCGCTCGGAAATGAGCGCCGAATACACGCCGCCGATATGCATCAAACCCGTCGGACTCGGACCGACGCGCGTGACCATCGCACCCTCCTGCAGATAGCGCGGAGGATATTTTTTCTCGAGTTCTTCGGGCGTCGGCAGTTCATACGGAAAAAGTTTTTCAATAATATCTTTCGGAAGAATGTGGTTTTCTTGTTTTGGGTCCATAAATTAATTTGTTTTCTGTTATTACGTTATATGTATAAAGTACGACATTTTTTCTTATTTTACAATCTTGCCCGTGCATAGCAAAAATTGACCCGCTATTTTTTGTATGATATTTTTAAATGAGATGGTTCATTTTAAGAGAGGGAGGCTTTATGTTCTGGGTGATTTTCTCCATGATCTTGTTTCTGGTCCTCGGACTCTATTCTGGTTTTCTCTGTGAAAAAGCGATCACAAAAAAGCTATACGGCGAAGCTGTCTTTTTTGGGCTTTGCGCCAATGCCGGTGCGATCTTTGCCGCCGCCATCGCCATCATGCTGGTCTTGGTATCTCATCAAGGCATTGCCGATGAGGTCTTGCACAAAATTTTTACCTGTTTATAGGTCTGTATCCGCTCAAATTCATGAGCGGATCTTTTTGACAGATATTGACTATTTTATGTAAATAGTGTATAATAATTTCGGATTAAAATCCATATTTTAACATTGTTTTTTGACAAAGAGGTAATAATATATGTTATTAAATATCTTATGGTGGCTTTTGCTTTTCATTTCGATAAGCGGCCCCTTGATCATCCCGTGGTGGTGGTCCTTGTATGTCGGCTGGTGTTTATTCACCACCCTCAACAATGCGACCGGTGCCATGGCGGCCATTCGGGTACAAAACGGTAAGGAAGTGGAAACATCATATACTGATAAAAAAGGAGTAGCAAAGATCGGACACATAACGTCCGGCGGTACCTATGACGGAGTAATACTTCCGCGAGGATATCGTTTGAAAGATTGCGACGAGCCCGAGCTTGCAGGCAAAAAGGAAATAGAGAAATTCGACGAAACGGTCGACTGGTTATCCTATGCTTCCATACTGAGAAGTTACGGTATCTACTGGATCGGACCGCCTCCGGCAAGAAGAGCGAGCTATCGCTTTGTGTGGACGGAATTTGCAAAAAACACCGGTGGCGAAGGCAACGTAATACGTCGTGAAGAACCGACGGATTTCTTCTATGTCGCCCGGGTTGAATATGCGATCACTACGGAAAACGTAGAGATAGGAGGAAACGCATTCGTTGACCTTACCTTCTCTGTGTTTATAAGGATCGTTGTTCCTGAGATCGCGTTTTGCGGCAACGTAGACGTTATCGCACAGCTTGGCACCACGCTCAAAACTGAAGCGGATACTTTTTTCAGATCGATACAATACGAGGATTTGAAGAAAAAGGAAAATGAAAAAAGCTTCAGCGACGTTATAAAATCCGGTCCGACAAAAACCACTCTGGGGATCATTGTCGATGAAGTGCGTCTTTCGAACGTTGGAGGCAAACTGTCCGACACCATTCGCGATGCATTCCAAGCAGCGCTGGTGGCAACAAAGACCGGTGAAGCAACCATTATTTCGGCAACAAAAACAGGTGAGGCAAAGGTTATAACTGCCAAAGCCAATGCTACGGCAAAAAATCTTGATACCGATGCGGAAAAACGACGTATTGATGAAACGTATGCGGCAAAGGCGAAACATCCCGACATGGCAAGATACGAAGCCATAGAGAAAGCCGGTGATAAGGGCAGTGCTATTGTTTTTGAAGGACCTCGCGCCATGACTGACGACGCAAAAAGTATGCTCGTCGCCATGAAAAGCACCTCAAATAATGATGCCGTGAAAAAACCGGAAGATGAAATGACCGATCTTAAAGAGAGCAAGCAGGAAGAAACAAAACCTGAGGATACATCAAAAGATCCAAAAGGCAGGGCGAAAAAGCGAGGAGGAAAAAATGACTCCGCACAATGACCCTTCGCAAACAAATAATGATTCTTGGTTAAAAAAAATCATAGGTTTTGTTCGGGAACTTTCGTGGGATAAAACGAGGGGAAAAATTTCCTCTTTTCTTACCCTTCCGAAAAAAAGACCGCATGGATTAGTGATCTATGCATCTTTTGTACTCTTTCTGCTCATTAAACTTTACCCAAGCGGCGACGGCGGCAATACTGGAGGCTTAGTGCTTTCGTTTTTTGCAGCGATCGGACTTATCATCGCAGTTATCGGCATATTCCTTGTCGTGAAAGCATGGCAAAAACGCAAAAGATCCAGTTCATCCAAGAGTAAAGATGTTGTAAAAGACAAGCCGAAAAAACCGCCTCCGCAAGATTCTCGTCTGACTTTTTGGGTCGATCCATCTACGTGGGTAATGTTTTTATTCGGATATCTTTTCTTTACGACCGCATGGGCAAACGATCTGTTCGTCGGTCCGTACCGCGGCTCGATCGTTGATATGCTGACAATGGTCCCGCCAGCGGATGGAATGTTGTATCTTCCTCTGTTCGGACTTTTGATCGTATCGCTATTGTGTCCTTTTCTGCTCTTAGTCGAAAGAAGTTACTTTCTTGACTGGATAGGAGGGTTCATCTTTCCGATCATATTCAGCGTCTGGGCGGCGTGGAATCTTTGGTTTATGCCGTTCCGATCGCCGCATGCAGTGCGCATACCCGCCCTTGAATGGATCTCAGACTGGATCCCAGGGGTAAGTTCAAGCTTTATATTCCCCGCCGATCCTCAGATACCGACATGGAGCATCTTCTTGGTCTTCATCATGCTTATGATGATCGTTCCGGTGCTGCCAGCTATCAGGTATTACTATAACATCACTTATTTGCGCGGCATGATACTGACGGTTATGACCATCATGTTTGGACAACAGGTTTTGATCTTTATGGGTCAAGCGTTCTTTTAATCACAAAGCGGTTCGACATTCGTCGAACCGCTTTTTTCGTACTTTATAAACTTGATGAACTTTTTACTTGATAACTGTTTTATCCCGGCAAGATCGGTATCGGGATCTCAAAATTTCCGGGACCGACATCGGTGCCAAAGGAACGGTCCATAAAACCGATTATCCCCCATATGCTGATCAGAACAAAAAGCGCGACAACCCCCCACGTCATGATCCCCTTTCCTTCCTCAACCTTTTTCGGGTCGCCGGATGATAAAATAAATTTGGCGAGTCCATACATAAATACGCCGAAAGCCAAAAGAGGAAGTATGGTCCCCAAAGACCAGATAATGTACCCAAATACGCCGGTTACCGTCCACAAAGTGCTTTGTGCCAGCGCCCCGAGCGGGAAGAAAGATCCAACAAATAATAAAAGATTTCTTATGTTCTTTTTCATATCATCAGTATATCAAATTTTATCCGGATCTGCTCATAAAACTGTGGAATAAAAATCGCCCCAAGTAATTGGAGCGATTTTGATCTTACCTTAAATACTCTAGTAGCCGGGCATGTAATTCACCGTTGCGGGAGTAAAGGTTGGTGTTATGACGTTTATTGCGGTCGCAGTCTCATCCGTTCCGGTCGATCTCTGCAAAAATCCGATGATGCCGTAGATACTGACCATGACGAATAAAGCGAGAATTCCCCAGATCATGATACTTTTTCCCTCCGCGGCAGCATCAGGGTCGCCCGCTTTCAATATGTAAAGCGCCAAGCCGTAGAAGAAGAACAGGATGGCGAGCATGCTCGCGATCGGTATAAGTGATGCAATGATCACACCAAAGAGATTAACGAGACCTCCCGCGTCAGCCGTCATATTGGAAGTCTGCCCCAGAGCGATAGCCGGAACAAAAAAAGAAACGAGCGCAAATAACGTTTTTTTCATAAAAAATCGAAGACACCTTTAATTGATAAATAACCAGCTATGGTATGCCTTGTTTTTAGTATAGCATGACTGGCGAGAAATAGTTGTGGATAACACAATTGAAGTATCAGTATCGGGGGTGATTAGATCAATGACACCCGCAAAATCATACTGCCAATGCGTCGCCGGACGCGGGTGACCTAATTTTTAAGGAGCGTTGAGCGACTATAAAAATGGAAATACTCTTGTGGTGCTCCGACCCCGTCCGAAACATTTTAAACGAATAGAGCGTCGTCATGACCCCAAAACATTCCAACGTGGTCATCCGCTGACTGGCAAACACGGAACAACGGGTGATAAGCCTTAATTTGAAAATTTGGGTACGGCTATACAACATAAAAACCGCCTCAAAATACTTTGAGGCGGTTTTATCTTCAAGAATAAGGATCTTATTGCGTCGTATAGTTGGCGGTCGCAGGAGTGAATGTCGGCGTAATCACGTTCAACGCGGTCGCAGCCTCATCCGTTCCGGTCGATCTCTGCAAAAATCCGATGATACCGTAGATACTGACCATGACGAACAAAGCGAGAATTCCCCAGATCATGATACTTTTTCCTTCTGCAGCCGCTTCGGGATCGCCTGCTTTCAAGATGTAAATTGCCAAGCCGTAGAAGAAGAACAGGATGGCGAGCATGCTCGCTATCGGAATGAGAGATGCAACGATCACCCCGAAAAGATTAACGAGACCTCCCGCATCCGCCGTCGTATTGGAAGTCTGTCCCAAAGCGATAGCCGGAGCCAAAAACGAACCGAGTACAAATAACGATTTTTTCATAAAAATTCAAATAAACTTATAAATTGATATATTTGTAATGCGACCTGTTTTTAGTATAGCACGACTGGAAGGAAACAGTTGTGGATAACACAACAAAAGTATCAGGGAAAAGTATCAGTATCAGGAACGGTACGACTAATAGTTGGACGGCAACGTTGCGCCGAAATCGGAAAGGTTCACGCCGAAGGTGTTCACGATGAGTTTCATGATCCCAAAAACCGTGATCATGATGAACATCCCCACCAACCCCCATACCATATGTCTTTGTCCGGTTTGTCGATCGCTGTCGCTTCCTTGAGGAAGAAAATAACGAATGAGGCCGATGAGAAAGTAGACCGTTGCGACGACGAACAGAACCGCTATGAAGGGGTTCAGAATAAACGTGTAAATTTTGAGGAGCAGTTGATCAATGTTCATGTTTTGAAAGAAAAAAGATAATGCGATTTATTGTACGGAAGCCGGGACAACATCAGGAATAATGACGGGGTTGGAAATAGCGCCTTCATCCGTTCCGGTCGATCTCTGCAAAAATCCGATGATACCGTAGATACTGACCATGACGAACAAAGCAAGAATTCCCCAAATCATGATGCTTTTTCCTTCCGCCGCTTTTTCCGGATCACCCGCCTTCAAAATGTACACCGCCAAGCCGTAGAAGAAGAACAGGATGGCGAGCATGCTCGCTATCGGGATCAGCTGCGCGACTATAACGCCAAAAAGATTAATGAGTCCGCCGGCATCTTTCGTCACATTTGAGGTTTGCCCCAAAGCAATGGCCGGAGTCAAAAATGCACCGAGTACAAATAACGATTTTTTCATAAAAATTATTTATTTCAATTAATAAACTTTTAATAAGCGATGATTTTAGTATATCAAAACGATCTTTTTCCCACAAAGGTTCATGTGGATAATAGCATTGATATTTTACCGGCCAAGCTGAGGAATGACATTCGGCGTAAGTCCGAATGTTCGAGAAAGCAGACCGACGATACCCCAAAGCGTGACCATGACGAACAAAGCGACGACGCTCCAAACCATCCAATTGGTTGCCTCCGCGCGTTTCTTAGAATCCTCGGTATTGAAAATGTACTGAACGATACCCCAGAAGAAAGCAACAAATGCCGCCGCATACAAAAGCGACATAAACGTCCCAAGAAGGCTGAGAAAAAGCTGCATAAGACTTCTAAAATCAGTGACCATAAAATATATTATAGATTAAATTATTAATTACACACTATGATAAAATTTTGTGAAATCGTAGAATATTGATCGGAAAAAATAAAAAGTAAAAATGAAAAAGGAAAAACGACAATGTAAAATTTAAAATTAACGACGAAACCGGCGGACTTTTTCATTTTTAGTTGTCGTTTTTAACTTTTCATTTTTACTTTTTAATTTACCTTACGGAACTTGATTCCCTCCTATTTCCTGCCAGATCGTGTTTTGGATCGCCATCGCGAGGAGCCACGCGCAAAAGATGACCGCCGTGCCGACGACCGCCCAAACGAACGCTCTTTTTGCCGTGGTAAGCCTCGTCGGATCACCCTGCGCCGTCAAAAAAAGAAAGCCGGCCCATATCATGAAAAAAGCCGAGATCGGAATTCCGATCTGAATAGCAATATCGAGAACATTCTTGAGAAATTGAGGAACGGAAGTAATGCCGGGAGTGATGGGATCTATTTTGTCTTTAAAGGCAAGAACGGGCAACGCAAACAAAGATATGAACATTACAAAGACTGATGAGGTAAAAATCGATATTTTTTTTGACATAAACTTTTAAAAATTTCTAATTCCTAATATCTAATTCCTAATAAAAATCCTAATTCTTAAAAACATCGATCTCGTCTTCGTTTAGAAATAAAAGCAGTTTCACTCTTATATTTCTTGCACTCGCTCGGAAATGTAAGTTGCGACTTCCATTTCTCTCGCTCGTTTAGAAATTGGATATTAGAAATTTTTTTGCGAAACAGATCGTCGATGACTGCAACTTATACCTATACCAGATACTCATACTCTCCGCCTACCCTCCCAACTCCCCTATCGTCGCTTTTATGATCGTTGCAATGAGAACGGCGCAGAGCAGGATCGTTGCTCCAATGACCGAGCCGAAGAAGGCCTTTTTCGCCGTTTGCAGCTGTGTCGTATCCCCCTGAGCTGTCACAAATAAATATCCGGTCCAGATGAATAAAATAACAACAACGGGAATGCCGATCTTGATCACGATCTTTAACACCTCAACGACGAAATCATAGAGCGTCCCCACTTTCGGGGTAGGAGTGGTGAAGGTTACAACCGCAGCAGAAGCTCCGCGAGTAAGAAGCAATGGAAGCGCAAAGAGAGATATTTTGTTTCTCAGGGGTATTTGTTGATTCATATATTTATTTTCACAACGTGAAGCGGCAACTTTATAACTTGATAAACTTTATAACTTGATGAACTTATTTACCTCGGCGTTATGATCCTAAAATTCCCCTGCATCAATTCGGCAGCTGCTTCCAAAGTTACTTTTCCTGAATTAATGTCTTCAACGATCGATTTGAATATGGGTCCGGATTTTTCTCTGTTCGGATCAAGCCATGAACGGCTTATGATCGCCGAATCAAAAAATATTTGGTCTGCAGGATCTGCTGGAGTTTTGGCGAGTATTTCGCGCGAAGGCGACAGTTTATTATTGGTCTGTGAAAGAAGCGCCGTCGCATTCGGAGATGAAAGATATTGTGCGACAAAATATGCCGATGCTTTTTGACGCGATACGTTCAATACCGCTATGCCTTCTGTTCTTCCGAATGTCATCCTGAGCGGATAACTCCTTATCTGGGGCACGAGCGCCACATCAAAATTCAAATTCGGATTTTTTACGCGTATATCCTCCAATTCGCTTGAAAATCCGAAATATATGGCAAGATCCCCCGCCAAAAATGCTTTTTTCGATTCCGGCAAGGATCTATTCCATGAATAAATATTTTTAGCCGGATCGACAAAATCAGAATAGAAGCGAAGGACGGCAGTTACGGGCGGAATTTTTTTCCCTGATAACCCCGACAAAACCGGCTGGAGAGCTCCCGACACATCTGCAAAAAGAGGATTCCCCGTTTGCAGAATAAGTGTTGAAATGACTTCCTTCGCGTTGGTCACGTTTTGATATTCGCCAAGAGCAACCGTACTTAGGATAATGTCATTCGCTTCATTCTTTTCTGTTAAAATGGGTGCGAGGGTCAAGAGCTCATCCCAGTATTTCGGAGGAAGCGCAATGCTTTTGTTGGTAAAGATATCTCTGTTCCAGTACATAACCATCGGATCTACGGACACAGGAAGAGCCACTATCCCCTTCGGGCGTATAAAGACCTCGCCGTTCTCTATGAAAGAATTCTTGAAATCCCTCTCGGAATAGATCTCGGGGGTGAAGAGTGAGATCTTACTCTCAAGACGAACGATAAGATCTTGAGGCATTATGATCAGGTCTGGACCGGCGCCCGCGGCAAGCGCTTCGATGAGGTCGTCCGCAAAAGTTTCCGGAGATTGTTGTTTATAGGAAATCTTAATCTTTCTGGGTATCTCTGTTATTTTGCCCAAAAATATCGACATGGTATTTTCACTCTCTGTTCCCCACAAGACCAGATCTCCCGACATCTGACTAGCACTCTTGCCTGTCGGACTCGGAATAATTCCGGCAAAAGAAAGAATGGCCAGCAGAATAAATCCGCCGAAGATCATCATAATTACGACTTGAAATGTTTTCATAGATTATTTTTTTTGAAAAGTAAAGATCATTCCATAATGGTAATCTCCCGCGGGAGTATCCGTCACAAAAACAAACCCATTTTTTTCAAAGAGATCGCGCGCTGATCCTTTGGATACGATATCCTCCTCTCTCGGCCCCATATTGCCGAAACTTCCGGTCCAATCGACGACCAGCAATTTTCCTCCCTCCTTCAAAATGCGTTTTATTTCCTCGATCGCAATATCTTTGCGGCTGATCTGAAAAAGCATATTCGCAAAAATTACGGCATCAATGGAACCGCTTTTCAGCTTCGTACCTCCGGGTTCTTCCACATTCCCCCATACGATCTCAACATTTTTCTGATGATCGGAGTCGATCTTGCTGGCGATCAGCGGAAGAAGCCCCCGCTGGACATCCACCGCATATACTTTTCCGGTATAAAGAAACTTCGTCGCAGCCAGCGTAAACACGCCGGAACCGGCGCCAAGGTCCGCCACTTTGGAATCATCCCGCAGTAAAAGAGGTTTTATTGTTTCCTCCGGATTGAGCATCATGAAAATATTATACCAGAGAGCTCCAACGAGCGCCAAGAAGAAGTGTGAAGAAGTAAGAGAGTAATTAATTTTGTTAATCACAAAAAATGCTTTTTTGCGAACGCATGCCCGGAGCCATGTTTGAGGTATTTTTCAAAAATAAGAGCCCTGGTTTTGTTTGGAAAGGCGCAATACCAAACTATTGAGTAAGGGCGTTTTGAGTCAGAATATTTTGAAGAGCCGCCATTATGTTCTTGAAGTCGTCTTTTGAGATCGGAGGTTGTTCCTTTATATAAAGTGCCGTCTCTTTCGCTTTTTAAAATGTAGACATAATACACGGACGATATTATACATGATTGTTTTTGGAGTGCAAAAAATTTCTGGAAGTAATTATTCAACCCTGCTCCGCCAAAGGCTACGCAGGGCAGGCTCCGGACCACTGCTTCGCTAAGCCTTATGCAAAAAATACCCCGCTCAGGAGTATCTTTTACGTTCTGTGCCTGCCACTGCGTAGCTTTAAGAGAAAGGTCCTCCTACGCTCTCCGCTGCACTACGAGCTACGCAGGACCACTGCTTCGCTCAATAGCAAAAACACTCCATTTGGAGCGTTGTTTGCAAGTGCCTGCACTGCGTAGCTCGGAGCGCAGCGGAGAGCGAAGCAGTGGACCTAGGGAGAATCGGACTCCCGTTTCGTCAATGCGAATGACGCGTCGTACCACTAGACCATAGGCCCGTACGAAGTATCAGGGGTGAGTATCAGTATCAGGGGGACGACGGCAACGATACACAGTAATACCTAGTACAGATAGTATCGTACTATATACACAACTTTATTTCAACTCTCCCCCCGTCATTCCGGCCCGCGAGCCGGAATCCACGTTTATTTCGCACAACGACGTGGATACCGGATCCCTGTCCGGTATGACGACGGGAAATTCCATGCTTTATTTTCTATCATATTTTTTAGTTTGAAAGATAGAATTATGTAATACTAAAAAAACCGCCTCAAGATGTCTTGAGGCGATCATATATAAACACTATATATTATTCTTGTTTCTCAATTTGTCAGCAGACCGATGATCATGGTGAATACTACGCTTAAAAGAATAACGACGGCATAGATTTTCCATGCTTTTGGTTTTGGTGCGTTTGCTTTCTTTTCTTCGGCGGCGAAGAATTCTTCCTCGGTGCCTCCGCGGTTAAGATGCCAGCGCAGCCGGTAAGATTGAACGATCAAGCGCCCGTCCCAAGCGAACCAATACGGAAAGATCAAGTCTCTCGCTTCGCGCCAAGGAACGATCCGTTTTTCGATCGCAATGACGAGAACGTAGTCAAGCAAAAGCCAAAGAACGGCGACCGCAAAGAATGCGGCATATCCGCCCATGACGGCAAAACCCATATTAAAGAGCGTTAAAATTCCCGCACCGAGATACACGAAACTTTTCAGCGTTGAAAGGTCCGGTTCTTCACGCGACGTCCTGCTCGCGAGCGCCTTTGAAAGCGCGATAAAGAAAACCAAAGCTAAACCGCCAGCCAAAATATAGACCCAATAGGTCAGCCAAAATACGGCGAGAAATATTTCAAAATTCACAGGAAACCCTCCTTTCAAAATGAATGAACCTGTTTTTATACAAGCACAAAAAATGCGTTCGCGCAAGTTACCGTTGGACACTACTCACTCTCCGTCGCCGGTTCGGGGTTGTACCCCGAACCGAAACGTTTGGAATATCTCACTATTTTCAGATTCATCACAAAATTTGTAATAACATACAAACATTCCAACCGGGGTACAACCCCGCTCCTGCATTCGTAGCCATTCGTGTCATTCGTATTGATTTGTATATTGGTATCTTTATTCACTAAGCAGATCCGCTTCGAAATTCATCATTCCTGCGATGTCTTTCGAATATTTCGAGACATCCGGAAAATCGAGCGCCATGATCTTTTTATATACCGCCTCGATGAGCGCTTTCGTCCGGTCGGTTTCTTGTTCCGTGATCAAAGCGCGGAGCTCGCGCACCTTCCCTTTCTTGTCGGGCTCAACGAATTCGAGCGTACCCTCTTCCACCAGGTATTTTGAAAAGTCGCGAGAGTTTTCCACGAGCAGTTTATAGAACACGAGCTGCCTGCGGTATTTATATAATTTTATTTTTTCATCCGCGCTCTTTCCTTCCCATTCATCGAATGATTTTCCCGTTTTGAGATCGACGACCAAAAACTTCCCATCGCCTTCCGGTATCATTTTATCGATCTTCCCCGTAAGCCTTGCATCGCTGATCAAAACGCCTTGATTTTTGAAATCCGTCTCGATCTTATGAAGCGGATCGAACGAACCGCCTTTTTCTTTGAGATAGGCTCCGAGCGCATCATTCCCTTTTTTGAGAAAAAATTCATGGTCGCGCAAACTAAGCCTCCCGAAGCGGAGCTGTTCTTCAAACCATGCGAGTATCGTTTTCGTATCGGGGATCTTTCCTTCGCGTTTCAAATACGTGTAGGTCTTCTCAAGCGCCGAATGGATCGCCGAACCATACGCGCCGGAAGGACTTTTTGCTTCGGGAAATCGCAGAAGATTGTGTTCTAAAAATGTCTGCGGACCGCCGCGCGAAACATCGAGAAAATTATTGAAATGCGTCACGCTCATTTGATACTCATCGAGAAGCGAATGAAGGAGCGCCTGTTCATCGGCGACAAAAGGCGGAGCAAGGAACGACTTCCATGCCTCGAACAGTGTCGTTCTTTCGGATTCCTCGCTTACCTCCGCCTCGTGTTTTTCCGCCGCAAGCATTTCGCGGACATTCTCGCCGCATTCTCCCTGATCGGGAAGCGTTAAAAATTCAAGCGGAAGGGTTTCTTTTCCATCCTCGCGTATCTCATACGAAGTGAGGTAGAGATGGCTTTTTGCGCGAGTGAGCGCCACATAAAAAAGGCGGAGCTGATCGTCGAGCGTGTCGCCCGCCGGAGCAAGGCCGAGGTTCTTGGGAAAAGGAAGTTTGGACGACATGCCGCGGCCCGCCCAAATATCGTTCTGGCACGAGATCGTAAACACCGTATCAAATTCAAGACCCTTCGCTTTGTGCGCGGAAAGGAGCGTGACAGATTCGCTCGCCGATACGAACGGGCTCGTATCAACCACCGGGATTTTGTTCGATTCATGGAGGTCGACGAATTCCACGAGATCGTCGATCCGGAGCATCGTCCCCTGTTTGTATTCGCGCAGAGCCTCAACAAATACGCGGAGCGATGAAAGAAAAAGCAGAAATTCAGATTTATTTTCTTTAAATTTTTCGCGGGAAAAATAATATTCTTTAAACGGCGAAACAAACTTGTTTGTTTCTCTATTCCCTTGTTGCTTGCTGCTTGTTGCTTGTTGCTCATCATCATCAAACGCCACGGCGATGATATCGCTTCCCATGAGATCATCCAATATTTGTTCAAGCGTTTCATTTTTGGAACGCTCGCCGAGATCGATCAGAAAATCCGCCACTTCCCTCACCCGTCCATCCAGATGCTCCGACATCGCATCGAGCCATCGTCCGCGCTTGGCATCGCGAGATATCTGCCAGGAAACTTTCCGTGGAATTCTCCAGAATGGAAAGGCGAGAATTTCCGGAAGAAGTTCGTCAGCTTCATCTTGATGTTTCCTCCCGAGCGACGAGACAAATCGGGAAAGCAATATAAGCTCGCGCACGTGCGGCTCGCGAAAAACATTTTGCTTTCGATCATATCGCACGGGCACGGCCTTCCGATGGAGGAACGGCACGATGCTTTCGAGCTCGCTGTGCTTTCGGCAAATGATGGCGATATCATTGGCGCTTTTTCCGAGAGCCATGGCCTTCTTGATCTCATCCGCAATAAAACAAAACTCATCGAGCCGGGTGTGGAAACTTTTTCGAACGATCGCTCCTTCCGGAATATTTTTGTTTCCCGCCGTCAGTTTTTTTTCCATCTCCGGGATCCTATTTTCAAGCCTTTCATCGCCTTTCAAAATGATATGCCGCGCCAAGTCGAGCACGCTCTGCGTCGAACGATAATTATCGGTCATGGTAATAATGACCGGATCGCGGTACATCTCGCGGAAAGAAAGAATATTGGATATCTCCGCACCCTGAAATTTGTAGATCGCCTGATCATCATCGCCCACGACCATGATATTCGGACGTCCTTCGTGAACGGCCAGATCAGAGAGCAGCCGAATAAGCCTCATCTGCGCATCGTTCGTATCCTGAAATTCATCGACGAGAAGATACTGATAACGCTCCTGCAGTTCGTAGCGGAGAGCTTCGTTCTTCGCAAGCGAATGGATCACATCGAGGATCATGTCGTCGAAATCATAATACCCCTCCTTTCTCATCGCATCCTGATATTTTTCATATACATCGGCAAGCGTAAAAAGCTTCACTTGCGCAGCCGTGCCTTTTAACACCGTTTCCCCGTCGTCATTCTTTTCCGTCCATTCTTTTTTCCATTCCGAAAGCGGAACAGTGGATTCGAGAGATTCCGATCTCGAGAGCGCGCGAGAAAGCGTTTCAGAGACCAGCATATGGATCGGATGGATCCCCTCCAAATTTTCCGCTTGGCACGACTGAAGTTTTTCCAAAAGCGCCGCGACAGCGGGAAATATTTTTTTAGAAAGCCGCTCGGAAAGAGTTTGCGAAACGAGAGGATTCGCAAATTCAAAAAACTTTGCGTTCGAAGCCAGAGCTGCACGAAATTCATCCGGATCAAGTCCGCCTTTTTTCAGGTGCGTGATAGCGCTTTTTGCATCGCGCAAATAGGTGAACGAATCTTCAAATACAGACGAAAGCGGATTGTCGTGCGGGAGCTCGGAAAATATATTCTCCAGAATACGGATCGTAGCGAGATCATCGGCGGGCAAGAGAGACGCGCCGCCAAAAAAATACTCCGGATAAGAATTGATGATCTCGACGCCGAAAGAATGGAAGGTGTGGATCGAAACGCGATAGGCGGCGTTTCCGATCATCCCGACCAGACGCTTGCGCATGTTCACAGACGCGGAATCAGTAAAGGTGAGGCACAATATATTTCCCGGCGACATGTCGGTACGGCGTAAAATATTCGCCACGCGAAGCGAGAGAATTTCCGTTTTTCCCGACCCCGGCCCCGCCACCACCATAACCGGGCCATCGATAGCGTCCACCGCCCGCCTTTGCGCCGGATTGAGCTTGGCATAAGATTCGTCGAATTTTGTTGATGTTTTTGGATTGGTCATGAATTAACTATATCACCCCGCACGAATATTTGACAAACTTATTAATAAAAGTTATTTCTTGTCGGCTAAATTTCGCATATGCGAAATTTAGCCGACGGGACAGAGCAAAAACAGGCTTATTCCCCTTCCCTTTGACCAAGTTAGAGTTTTTGACATATTCTGTTTGAACGATACGGCATTGCTTCTATAAAATACCGCGCATTCACTGCACGGAATGTATAAAACTCTAACGGGGTTGATTTATTTATTGTTTTGTATTATACTCCGATATACGTTACAAAAACAATAAATTCACTATGTCTCAAGATCACTTGATAAAGCTCGCCTGCGGCAAATGCAAAAGCGTCAATTACATGACGACCCGTAACAAAAAAAGCGTAGAAAAGAAACTTGCCCCAAACAAGCATTGTTCCGTCTGCCGAAAACACACTCCCCACAAGGAAGCAAAGAAATAATCAAAAAAACACCGCGCAAGCGGTATTTTTTTATCCATTCTCTGTTTTCAATTATCTACTTTCTAACAGTTTCGTTGCGGGAGCTAGAGGAATCGAACCCCTGATAGTGGTTTTGGAGACCACTGTTATACCATTTAACTAAGCTCCCATAATGCAAAAGTTTATCACAAAAATAGAGGAAA
>Ga0172379_10003547_pt1 | contig 24618 bp, 24 predicted proteins | sample GrowelOW334metaG_FD_119756 | JGI IMG/M metagenome (GOLD analysis project Ga0172379, IMG submission 119756) | Groundwater microbial communities from an aquifer near a municipal landfill in Southern Ontario, Canada - Groundwater well OW334 metaG | ecosystem: Environmental > Aquatic > Deep...
ATTACTTTTGCAATCGCTTTGCAAAGATAATAAAAATTGCAATAGCAGGGCCCTTAGCTCAGTTGGTTAGTAGCACCTGACTCATAATCAGGGGGTCGTTGGTTCAAGCCCAACAGGGCCCACTTCAAAATCAAGCACTTACAAAAATTGTTTTGTAGGTGCTTTTTTAATTATCATACTTTTATCATACTTTTTATCAAAAATATAGGCATGTCCAATTTCTTATAATTGTATTTCAATTATTTTTTTCCTCATATTTTTTGACATCAAACTTCAACATCAAATTTCCCGCTTTTAATAATATTGATGATGCCATTTCTGCGATTTTTTGACGTGGTGTTATAATTTTATCTTCGTTTTTGATCTAAAATGCTCTTTTGAACACATTTTAGTGTAGTTAAATAACGTTAATAAAACGACTTGGGTTTAATGTGAAAAAAGACTAATTAATTTAGATATATAAATGATATACAGACACATAAGTTTTAAATAAATTAGATTAAAATTAAAACTAATTAGATTAAAATTATTTTAGTTAAAATCTGTATAAAATGGGCTATATGGCTGATTTTCACTTGTGTAATTTTGCGATTTTACATATATTTGCATAGAAAATAAGATATGAAATAGAGTTTTCAATCTTTTAAAAAAATGAATATAAAGTGAGAAAATGAAGTTTCAAAATCATATTTGATGATTTGAATAATGATTTAATTTTGATGATCAGTCTGGAATTTTCATTTAAATTAAATTGGCAACAAGAATCACTCTCATGCTGGCCTGAGTGATTCTCCTTAAAAAGCCTTTCCGGGAATTCCCAATATCGATAAAGGAAGGTTTACACTAAAAAAACGTACTGGTAAACGTGTTTCCTGCAAAACTCACATTTTGCGGATAGCAAAAGGTGCGTCCAATTGTATGAAAATCTCTGATGTTCCAAACAGGCCTGGGACATTAAAGAATAAAGAAGGTAGCCTGAGTGATTAAAAATTACAAATTTATACACAATGAAATACTATTACAATTCATATAATAATAGGTGTGCGACATGTGGAGCGCCCATAAGTGACGAACATGAATACTGTTATGACTGTGCATTCGATGAATGCAAATGTGGAAACAGAAAGAATGTGGACGAAGAGTATTGCCGGGATTGTGAAAGGGAGATTAAGCAAGTTCAGAATAAAATCGAATATGGTTTTGGTATTTGTCCTTTATGTTGTAAGGAGTTTAATTTCTCACCTTATTTATATACGGTCATACCGGATGAAAAGGCAAGATTGATTGCTAATCTAATAACACATTATCGGCATATACATCAACCAAGTTGGAATAATAGCTGTCATTTCATCGCAAAAAAATATGGTCATGATGCGTATGAAGAGGCGAAGAAAGATCACAACAACCGAGCAAAAAGGCAAATTATTCGAAAGTGTAGGGCCTGGCTTAATGAAAATGAGATTCAAGCGGAACATTTTTTAATGTTGTCAGATAACGACGAGAAGACTGTGAAGTTAATTGAAGAAAAACTAATGCATTTAAAATGCGCAATATGATAAAATGGAGGTCAAATATTGATATATACTACTAATGTACAGTATATCAAACGGATAAATTAAAAAGGGGCGCAAAGATAACATATATAATCCATATAACAATACATGTAGTAATAGATTTATATATTATTAACATATACGTTTTTTGTTTTAAATATTTTTGTTCGTATATTTGCAAAAAGAAAATTAATGTTAATGCGTACTGATGTAATTAGCGAATTACATTGTTTAAAAAACATCGAATGTTAACATAAATTGAAAGAATGGGGCATGTTCTGTCTTTTATTCTTGCTGATTGGTTATGAAAAGAGAATTACAAAAAGAATTCTCAATTAATTTTACCGTGAGGTTTTGAAAAGAGAAAAAGATTGAATTTTAAATTGCTTTTTAGATTATAATTTTAAATTGTACTTTAAATTTTATCTGATCCAAGAGGCAAGAATATAATAGATAACGCAAGTGAAAGAACATGCTCCATTATTTTCTCGATTTGAAGCCATGAATGTGGCTTAGTAAATGTAAAACAATCTTCAAAATTCATGAGTTTGAAAATTGAAAAAATTAATCTATGTGTTTAATCCGGATTAAGCACACAAAAGCTCTCCTGTTTTTCTTATCGTAATCACATCTATTAAGGAGAGTTACAGCAATAAAAAATGTTAGAAAAAAAAGCTCCATAAAAGCATATTTTATGGGTAGGGGATTTTATGCAAAAAAAATAATAATTAAAAACGTTACGGTGTATAGTTAACCGTCAAAAAACAATGGGAAAAATTAAAACCCAAGGATCTTCGGGAAGCGATAGCATCCGAAATTTAAAAATTATCGATTTGATCAATAAATCAAATTATGTTAATAACGAGCAATTTATTGATGGCAAAAGCAATTACATTAAAAAACTGGAAAAGATTTTTGATGTATCAATTGAGCCAGATTTAATTGTGTGTGGAATAGACACCTCGGTATTGAAATTAAAAAATGAATTTGAAAAATTTTTTCATTTATGGTGCCCAACTCCTTATAAGTGCTTTGAAAACTCAACATCTCATGTTGTAAAAGTTGATTTGTTTAATTGTGAATGTTTGGACGATATTGTAATGCTAAAACACGGTGGATTTCAACAACATATCCACAATGCAAATGGATTAGCGTTTGACAAAATAGATTTATTGATTTCACTTTCAAGAAATGGTAAAACTATACAATTTCGAGTTAATCACCCAATGATTGTGGAATTGTTTAATGATGGTTTATTCCATGATAATTTACAAAGATTTATATTTGACCTTTATAAAACCGAGCAGGATTACAATAAATATTTGGTGAATCTAATAAATGAGTATTTAAATTGTGCTTTCTCATCAAATCCGGATGACTTAAACAATTTTGTTCTTAACCAATTTATACAGTTGTATACATAGTTGATGGTAAGTATGGTTTTAATGCAAATCAATTAAATCCGGGCAGTGGTAATTCGTCATTTAAATTTATTTAAATTGCCTATGGGTGAAAAATTACTTTAAATCTTTTGATTGAATCCCCTTTAATAATGGGGGTTCAATTGAAAAAAATAAATTATTAATTAAAAAATAAAAAACAATGAAATACTTAAAAATTACACCAGATTGGATACTTAACAATATGACCTATTCTATGTCAGCATTTGAAAATATAATTACTGTATATTGTGAAGACAATGACAGCAAGTGGGTAGAACTTTTATTGTCTCAGTTTGATATTAAATATTGTGAAGAAGAATTTGAAGAAGAATTTATTAATGAGGCAAATCAAACGAGATTTTCTTTTAGTTATAGTTATAGTTTTAGTATTGAAGCCGTGAGATATATTGCACCATCATTTTTTGTTACTGCTTCCGATTTAGCATGCAAAAAATAGTGGAATGATACTTTAATAAAAGTTGAACTTAATAATCATACATAATCAAATGAAACAAGAGAAATACCAAGGAGCGGATATTGATTCAAGCTGAACACCCAAGCTCTCTTTGATTTAACATCACTCCCAACAAAGAGAGATACATGCAAATAAAGATAAAGGTCTGTTATTCATGGAATTGTAAGTTTACAATTTTGTGAACTGGGAGGACTATGATTAATTATATAAAAAATAAAAATAAATATCATGAAAAAAAATAAAAATAAATATTTAAATTTTCCGGTTTCATTTTTAAAAAACCCATCATTGGATGTGATTCTTGAATTGGCTTTACAGTTCTGTTCCTATGAAATGATGGTATTAAATAATGGAGATAAGTCTTACTTTGATTCATTAGTTCAGTCAATTGGTTTTTCTGTTGATAAGTTCGAATTATATAACTACGATTCTAAAAAACTTTACGAAGAATATAAAAAGGATGTACGCTGTGGAGTAAATTTAGATGCATTTATTAATTATCTGAATACTGTTAAACCGAACACTGATAAAGATGATTACAATCTTGAATTCAGAGCTTATTGTGCTACGAAAGCTGTAATTGGCAATAAGCAGTATAAGAAAACAAGGTATAAAGAGATATTTTCGTTGATGTTTGGTTATACATGTTATGATGAAATTAAACCAGAAACCAGGCTAAAACTTGCTAAAATTGATGATTCAAGATATCTGAAAAGACTACTCGAAAAATTGCAAAATAAATGGCATTTAAGAGTTTATTCGAGAAATAGTCGTGGTCTTTATATTTCATATAAATTATCACTTCATAAATTAATTTTAGAAGTGAAAAAGAATAAATACATTTACAAAAACAAGCAGCAAATAGCCGAAAAAAAAGCAGATAAAATACTTGATAAACTTATCAATGATGATGTTCTTGTCATTGATGATGACTGTGTTATTGATGGTGATTCTTAGCGTTTTATTTTGCTGAATGACTTGCTGGATTGATGTGGGGTAGAATGTGGGCTATGATGCTTTCTTCAATGTAAACTAATATAATATTATTATTATATAAAATAATAAATATAATATAGAATAATATAAATAATATTGATAATATTAATAATTTAAATAACATTGATAATTTAAATAATAAACAATAATATTTATAACATTGAAAATTTTATATAATAATATATTTTTACTATTTACTGTTTTTTTGATTTAATCTAAAATATTAAATTTTGATTATCTATTTCAAATTAATCTAACGATTAATTGATTAATTTTCTATTAAGAATAATCTATTTTTAATTATTTCAATTTAGAGATAAAATTTGATATTTTTTATTCATTTCATTTCATCTATAATTTCGAATTCAGGATAATATTATTTAGCTTATTTCAATCAATTAAATACAAAAGGTGTTATCTATCAATTTCAATTAATTTAATATTTTCAATTAAACGATAAATTTTCAATTCAAGATAATAAATTAATCATATATCAACAAGAAAAACAAGGAAGGCCTTCTATTCATTGCAATTCAACTATAATTTTAAAAGAATATTTCAATCTGAGGATAAACTTTCTAATGAAAATATTTTATTTAGATAAATTTGAATTTAAAGGAACGAAGGCTTTTCAAAACACTGTTCAATTTCATTATAAACTAAAAGAAATCATCATCTCAACCCCCTTTAATTCCATTATCTCTGCCGAGCGAACCAAATCCCTGTCTGAAACATAAACAGTTCAACAGAGCCACGAGAATAGCATTTGAAAGCTGCATATAGTCGGAAGTTCCCGTAGCAATTCAATTCAATTCAGATAAATCAAATTTGAAGTTTATCAAGTTTAGCTGTTTTGTATGTTTTCCTATCAGAGAATATTTATTTCATCTCAAATCCCCTTATTTTCAATCAAATCCAGTCTGCCTAAACCGTTTCCTCTACCGCAACTTCAACAGCTCTACAAAGTCATGAAAACAAGTATGATGGACTATTCTCAACCGACAGATACCGGAACAATTCAATAAAATATAAATTGATCCCAACTTACCTGAAAATCTTAAAATTATTTGGTGTTTTTATCGTGAACAGTATTCACTATTTTCATGATCTTAGGAAAGTATAAAGGAAACGTTTCTAATGAGGAGTGGTGTTAAAGTTATATATTCAACGAACTATATTTATAAAAAATTGCCCCAGCCTTTTTAGAGCTGGGGTTTAATTTATTTAATTGGAATAGATATTTAATTGGTTCAAATAAGCAATAATATAATTTAAAAATCCGTCAGAAAGGGTTCATTATTTTTTCATAAACCTGCTGATGCTTTTTTACCTGATTGTTATAATCAGTAATATTTACTTTATTTATCCCATTAGGAAGGAAACTTATATCAAGATTATTTTCCTTGTCAACTATTTTTTTTCAGGGACAATACTTCCCATTGTATTATAAACTAAAAGATTTTTTTTGTTGGTGAACGATTCAAGGCTGATATTTAAAAAAGATTAAGAAATATTGGGATAGTATTTAGTTTCAGAGATTTCAGTATCTGTTATTCCTTTACATTAAACTCAACAATATTCAAAAAATCTTTCCATTGATTTGCTGACTTATAAGCACCTAAACTTCCCTTTGGAACATATAAGACACATAAAGATTTATCGACAAGTTTAAAGCTATCGACATATATTTTAGGAGGAGTAAGTTTATATACAATTATTTCAGACAGTAAAGTGCAACCACTAAATGCATAGGGATTAATAAAATCTATTGAAGATGGGATTGTAATTGATGTCAATCCAGTACATCCAGAAAACGCACCACTATTAATTGAAGTAACTGATAATGGAATTGTAATTGATGTCAATCCAGTACATCCATAAAATGCATTCATTCTAATTGAAGTAATGGATGATGGAATTGTAAATGATAGTGATGTCAAACCGGTGCAACCAACAAATGCTCCATCCCCAATATAAGTAACTGATGATGGAATTGTAATTGATGTCAATCCAGTACATCCAGAAAACGCACCACTCTGAATCGAAGTAACCGATGATGGAATTGTAATTGATGTCAATCCAGCACAATCACTAAATGCTCCATCACCAATATAAGTAACGGATGATGGGATCACAAATTCACCATTAATTGATATTGGACAATGAATCAACTCTGTAAAACTTTTATTATATAAAACTCCATCTTTACTTGAATAATTCTGATTTTCCGAACTTACTTTGATTAATCCGCTAAAACCTTTAAAAGTATCGCTATTAATCGAAGTAACCGATGATGGGATTGTAATTGATGCCAATCCAGTACATCCAGAAAACGCACCACTATTAATTGAAGTAACTGATGATGGAATTGTAATTGATGTCAATCCAGCACATCCAGAAAACGCACCACTCTGAATCGAAGTAACCGATGATGGAATTATAAATTTTTGCAATTTTGTGCAATTACAAAATGCATATTCTCCGATTGATTTTAATGATTTGGGTAAAATAATTGTTTCTAAAACCGTATTCATTTTATTCTCTTCAAAAAAAGCTTCTGCCGGAAGCGCATCCTTCTCATATTTTGTGCTATAATTATTTTTTCTATATTCAACAATTGTAAGATCGCTCATATCAAGATATTCTAAATTTGGCATAAAACTTCTAAACACTTCAAAATCCCTATAATCAATACTGCCTTCTAAACGAAATTCTGTTAATGTTTGCATCTCGTCAACAGTTAATTGATTAATTAACAAACCTGGTACAGCAGTGATTGTTTTGATATTTTTTATGTTATGCCCATTTTCAACTACTTCTTCACAATTAGAAAAAAGTATTAAAGCAAAAAAAATTATTATTAATTCTATTTTTTTTTTCATTTGCAATTTTTTTATTGATTCTTATTTGATTGCCATATATATATATATATATATATATAATTTGTTTTTTATCAATCTGACATAATTTTCAAAATATTTCATCGAAGAAAAAACCTAAACTTGATAACCTTGTTTATAAAGGTTGACAGTTTTAATAATGAATTATTTTTTAATGAATCTACCTACATTTTTTAATTTACCATAATTCTCTTCTGTGTAAATAATATATATACCAGAAGGAAAGAGACTAATATCAAGTTTAACGCTTTTTTCAACCAATTCTTTTTCAATTACTTTCTTGCCCATTGTGTTGTAAACTAATAAATTGACATTATTTACAGTCATCTCAAATTCAACATTTACATAAGATGAAACAAGAGTCGGATAAAATTTAACTTCAAGAAATTTAGTGTTATTGATGCTATTTACATCAGACTCAACAATATTCAAAAAATCTTTCCATTGAGGTGCAGACTTATAAGCATCTAAACATCCCTTTGGAACATATAAGATACATGCTGATTTATCAAGAAGATAAAATACATCAGTTCCTAATTCAGGCGGTGTAAGAGCGTGTATAATTATTTCAGACAGCGATTTGCAGTTATAGAAAGCATAATCGTCAATTGAGATTACTGATGAAGGGATGTTAATTGAAGTTAAGCCACTACAATTAGCAAATGCCCCAAATCCAATTTCAATTACAGATAAAGGAATTTCAACTGACGTCAAGCCGATACAAGCGTGAAATGCCCCATATTCGATTGAAGTAATAGATAAAGGGAGTGTAATTGATGTTAAACTGCTACAATTCCAAAATGTACTACTCTCAATTAAAGTTACAGATTCAGGTATATTAACTGATGTTAAGCTGCTGCAATTATGAAATGCACTATACCCAATTTTAGTTACAGATGAAGGAATGGTTACTGATATTAAGCCACTACAATCGTGAAAGGCCCAAGATCCAATTTTAGTTACTGATGAAGGAATGGTTACTGATATTAAGCCACTACAATCGTGAAATGCATAATCTCCGATTGTAACAATAGAGTTTGGTATGAAAACAGAAGATAAATTAGTTTTATCAGAAAATGCAGATTTTCCAATTGAGGTAACTTTATAGTCAGTTCCTGCATATAAAACTGATGATGGAATTAAAATATTACCTTGATAATTTCCTCCCGATGTTACTTCAACTGTATTTGTACCTGTTGTTATATAATTAATTCCATCAAATATAAAACCCATTTGACCTAAGATTAATCCATTCTGAAATACCAAACCAAATAATAGTAATAAATTTTTCATATTAATAGTAATTAAACTTAAAACGTAATTTTATGATTTTGTAATAGTCTAATCTTCAAAAAGTTCAAAACCATCAACTTCATTTGAAGAAATAGTGAAAAGTAGATCGTCATACTCAAAAATGAGTGAATTTGTACTTTTGTCTTGTCTAACTAATTTATGTGGTTCACGATTTGGATTGCACACAAAATTTATAATTAACCAATTTTCTACATATGAATCGAAATGATTCATGACTTCACTAAATGGAATTTCAGTTTTCATATTTCCAAATAAATAAATTAATAAAATTCTTCATTAAAATACTATAATCCATAAAGATAAGTACGTAGTTCTTTTAGTTTAAGAAACCTTGGATTTGCATCTTCAATAAATATATCTTTATGTACATCAAATGAGATGTTAAAGCTAAAATACTCTCTGTTTAGAGCTATTATAACGTGTTCATATTCACCCGAATTATCCTTAAACTTCACAATTGAATAGTTTTTACTTCTTGCAGCTGGATCGATCGCATTTTTCCAGTCATTTAATGTTTGAATAAGTTCTTCTCGTTTCATTTGTTTTTTAGATATGTATTTTTACTTACTCATAAGCTGTTCAGTATCCGCTCTTTACTCTTTTATGGCTTTTTAGATTCATCCATTTGTATTTCAATATCATTATTTTTTAGGCATAAAAAAAGCGTGGAACTACACTCCCCCGCTTCTTAGGTACCGCCAAGCACCCAGCACACGTAAAAAGTATAGCCCACGCCGTTTTGACGTGAGCGAAAACTTTTTACTCTTGTGTGCTTTAAAAATTGGCGGTTTTAAGAAGCAAGAATAAAAGCTAACGCTTAAAAAATATATTAAAAAGACAGTCGGATGCTGTCGCTACATCTACCCGAAAATCTGATGACAAATATAAATATATAATTTTGAAAAGCAACGATTTATGTGAATATTTCTTAATTGAATTTGATTAGTTTATTTAGAGTTACAAAGAGTAGATATTCGTAAATCATATATATTTCAAAATTTTTATCCGGAATTTTTTTTCAACAATCCTCAATTTTAAATTCAAATTCCCCAGATTTTCTCTTAAAACCTCATTTTTAAAAATTTCAAAATTTTTTTGTGGAAATTTTTTTCACGGTGAACCGTTCACCCGATTACTGAGACCCAGGGAAGGGGTGCCATATAGGCGACGTATGGGAGCACTGGTACGTAAGGGAGGGGGTAAGATGTTTTTTATTCTTCTTTTACCTTATTCAATAGCTCAACCAAATCTTCAACTGCATTTATCCGGAATATTTCTCCATCAAATTCAACAAAACCATTTAATTTCTTCTCCTTAACACCCTCATCTTCTTTAAACAAATCCGTCAACTTAACATCCAGTATTATAGCTATATCCTCCAAACGAGATAGTGTGGGATTGCCTGATAGACTGGTAGACAAATTAGTCCTATGGATCCCCAGCTCTTCTGAAAGTTGCTGCATGGTCATTCCCCTGTCTTTAAGAATCTCCTTTATTCTGAATCTTTCCATCATTAATATTTTTTAATCTCACAAATATACAACAATGTTATAATAATATATCAATTTAATTCAATTATGTAGCACTAAACCACTTCATTTTAACTTAAAAAACTTGCGTAATTCATTTTATAATGCTACATTTACATGACAAATGATTGGTATAAGTAGTAATATAGCATAACATAAATCAATGACATAATATGGAAAATGAAATTAATGATAATAAAATAACAGAGGAAGATTTCGAAATGGCAAAGTACATTCTGACGATTCTGTTATCGAATCGAACGGTTGTTATGAGCTGGGGAACACATAATGCAAAAACCATCAAGAATGGAATCAGATTTCAAGTGAACGGATTTAAGCATGAAGGTTATGTTGAAATAACATACAATTTAGGAAAGGATCTATTTGATATAAAACTTATAGGTCTTGAAAATGAGGTAAAGAAAGAACTTAATTCAATTTATTTTGATGACCTTCATAATACTGTTGATTATGCCGTTGAACGGGTTGATAATTATGATAAAGCAGTCAAAGATTTTTATAAAGATAATATGATTGATTAATTTATTTATGAAAGAAGAAAAAGCATTGAATTTTAATGCAATTGAATTGATAAGCTCGATAGCTAAGGTTGTAAGGAATTCAGAACTAAGCGATGAGGTACTCGAAAAAGTAAGTCAACATTGTGAAACACTTGCTGAATACTTATCTGTAAATAAGCAGCAAGCTATGTTGTTCGCTGTGATTTTTGTGCTATATTCAAAATTGCCATCTGTTAATCTACGTGATCTTTATTCATTTATCGGAGCAGACTATATTGATGCACTTAGATTTAAAAATGATTTAGGAGTTTTACTAAAAAATGAATTAATTGAATCAGAAGAGTATTACAGTAAACAAAGAAGAAAACGAAATCTCATAAATACTGGTTTAATAATCCCTGAATCAGTGATAAATTCAACATATACAAACTGTAAATTACAGCAAAAACAAGTTGAGAAGCTTGACATTTATGAGTTTTGTGATACTGTAACTGCCTATATCAATGATCGATATGAGGATAAAATTGATACAAATGATTTATTTAGATACATTAAAGAACTTGAAGAAGCCAATACAGAAATTGAGGGGATTGAGTATTTGTTGAAAATGAGGCTTTTAATCGAAGAGCGCATATTACTATATGTTATGATTTATGACATGACAACAACAGCAAATTTTACATCAATTGAAAGGATTTTAAAAGCGATATATGATAATGCACGACAAAGGATGAATAAATTCCGTGAATTGATATTTAAAAAGAATGTTCTTTTTGATTTGGAATATGTAAACCTACACGAAGCAAAGTTTTCTAATGATGCTCAATTAGAGCTGACTTCTTTCTGCATGGAGATATTATTGGGCGAAGATGCAATATTATATCAAGTTAAGAAAAAGAATAAAGATATTCTTTCTCATGAAGAGATAAAACCAGTTGAATTGTTTTTCGACGGCAAATTAAAACAAGAAATCGACTTTCTATCAGAAAGCCTAAAAAACGAGAATTTTGTCGAGTTAAAGTATAGATTAACAGCAAAGAATATGGTTTCAGCTATAAATGGAATCCTGTATGGGGCACCTGGCACAGGCAAAACCGAACTTTGCTTTCAGTTGGCAAAAAAAACTGGAAGAGACATATTTCAGGTGGACCTCTCGCAAACCAAAGATTTATATTTCGGAGAGAGCGAAAAAAAAGTTAAAGAGATATTTATTAGATACAACAATCTACTTTCTAAAAGTGAGGTAGCTCCAATTTTGATGATCAATGAATGTGACGGATTGTTTTCAAGAAGGCTGACAAATACTCAACGGAGTACGGATCAAACGATTAATACCATCCAAAACATTTTACTTGAAGAACTCGAAAAATTTCAGGGCATTTTGCTGTGCACTTCAAACCTTGTAGAAAACCTTGACTCAGCTTTCGAAAGGAGATTTCTGTTCAAAATTGAGTTTCAAAAACCTTCAATCGAAGTGAAGTTAAAGATTTGGAAAAGCAAGCTCAATTGGATAGATGATGACTTTGCAAAACAATTGGCCAAAAGCCATGATCTCTCTGGTGGCCAGATTGACAATATTGTTAAAAAAATAATTCTGAATGAGGTTATCAGTGGCAATTTACCATCAAATGATGAAATAAACGAATTCTGTAAAGCTGAAACAATTCTCAAAAAAACAATGAATAAAATTGGGTATAAATAATTATAAATAAATAGATTATGAAAGAAAATTATGGTTTAGTTCCTGAGAATCCTTTAAAAATGAGTGGTGTAAGAGCATCGATGGTTTTACTTGAAAATTTGGTCACAAAGGAGGGCTTTCATATCCTTTTTCATAGACCAACGACGGTTGACTCCCCAGATTTGATAAGTGAAAATGGAAATGCAAGAATAATAGATCAATATGAAATGATTACCGGGGATGGGAAGATAGTAAATCTTTACATTGACATTTATTCAGATGAAAATCTGTGGATTCCGCCAAATTTGTTTATGTTCAAATTTGATCTTTTGTATTTAGAAGTTGATGGAGTTGAAATTGAAGTCAAAATTGAACCAAAATATGTTTTCGATTGTGAGCAGTTAAATATGGACATTTTTGACTTTTACGAAAGGAATAATAAATTTGAAATTGAAAAAATACTATCAGAATCTTTCGGTTTTAATTATAAAGTTCAAAATTTTCCAGAGGGATTAATTGAAATATACATGAATAGAAATTCAAGATAATTATTATTATTCAACAATATAAATAGGTCTATATGAAAAAAGTTGCATTATACGTACGAGTTTCAACCAGCGACGGCAGACAAACAGTCGAGAATCAAAAAATAATACTTATTGATTATGCTCAGAGAAATAACTTTACCTATGATATCTATGAGGAAGAGGAAACTACAAGAAAAACAAGGCCTGTGAAACAAGCTTTATTGGCTAAACTGCGAAAATTTGAATATGAATCAGTTATCATATATAAACTGGACAGATGGGCACGATCATCGACAGAGCTAATTTTGGACACCAAGGAACTAATTGATAAAGGTATTGGATTTATATCCCTGACCGATAATCTTGATTTTTCATCCGCTGCTGGTAGATTGCAGTTTCAGATTTTATCGGCCTTTGCGGAATTTGAACGCTCTCTAATAAGCCAGCGAACCAGAGATGGGCTTGCAAGAGTTAAGGCAAATAACCCAGAAAAGAAACTGGGTCGTCCTGCCGGCTCGAAGGATTCAAGGAAAAGGAAAAAATCAGGATATTTGCTGCGTGAAGCAAGAAAACGACAATCGATAGATGAGATGTCAGGTAACTTCAAATCAATCGATGCATATATTGATTAAAAATGATAATACTCCCCCAAACAATCTTGGGGGATTTATTTTTAAAAAAATCATCTAAAACTGTAAGCTCCCCCCCTGTTTTAAAACCTTAAATAAACGAACCTTTATTTGCATACTGATTTTGGCACTTTTGGAAAGTAAGTTGGGAAAAATGGAAATTCGGGAAATGAATACTAATAACGTTTTCTTATACTTAATACTCAAATGAGTTCTATATCCATCCAATTTTAAATTTTGAAATATTCATATAAACAATATGCATCGAACGGTTATATACCGCATCTATATGTATTGATATTATCTATATGTATAGCAACATTATTATTTAACCAATTGAATTAAATTGAATTAAAGGACTGAAATCCATAAAACAAAAATTTGCATACAAAACGTGATTGTTTTTTGCATCACCTGGTGATTTTCACTTGCGAAAAACTGGTGAAAATCATTTGCGAATTGCTTTTGTTATAAAATAAAGTTATCTAAGAAATGGTATCTACTCAGCAGTTTTTTTTTAGAATTATGCATAATGCTAAAAGTTTTAAAAAGTAGAAAATCAAAAATCTTAATTGTCACAACAAATGCATCTAAACACTAATTAATGCTTAACTTCAACTATTAAACACACTTTCTTTTTACTCATTTAAATATTTCTTAGTATTTATTTGTTTTTTAAATTCTTTTATTTAATTTTGAAGTTCATTCTTTGTGAGTTACTTAACCACAGGAAATGTAATTGTTAACCCAAAACTCTATGTTAAAAATTAGAAAATCTTTTCTAACTATTACTCTTGTAATAGTAATACAATTATGCACCGTTGGAACCTCCAATAGTTCAAACTCTACAACTCAAAACATTCAAGATATTAAATACATTGTTGCAGGCAAAGCATTATACACTGTTTTCAACCAAATTACTTTTGTTGATATTTTTGATAGGTAGTGTTTCTAAATCGTCAAATTGATTACAAATAATATATGTTCAAATATTTTTCAAAAACCTCTCTTAATAAGTTTACCTTAAAAAAATTATTATGAAAAAATTTTATATCATTTTTGCATTCGAAATATTCTTTATTCTTAATGCCAATTGTGGTACTGTTGACACTATTACAGCTAAGAAAGTTGCTACAAATTTCTTTATAACAAGAGCATCTCAAAGCAGCCAACAGCGTGTCAGAAGTTTGGCAACAAAGCAAATTGAATTGGAATTAGTTCATCAAGAATTAGATGAACCATTGAACATAAATTATCAAGCAAAAGTTGAGCCATATTATTATGTATACAATGTAAAAGGGAACAATGGTTTTATTATTGTTTCAGCAGATGATGCAGTAACGCCGATTCTAGGTTATACCTTTAATGGAAAATATGATGACATAAACCAGCCTCCTGCCTTTATTGAATGGATGAATAATTACAAGAAACAGATTAAATACATTAAAACAAACAAACCAAATATTATAAAAAAAGTCAAATCAGAATGGTCTAATATTATTCCTTCTGGAACAGCCCACACTGATTCCACATTAACAGAAATATCCCCACTTTTGACTTCAACTTGGGGTCAGGAATGTTATTATAATACGTTTTGTCCGCAGGATATAAATGGTATGTGTGGACATGTTCCGGTTGGCTTTGTTGCAGTAGCAATGGGGCAAATATTAAATTATTGGAAATATCCTGCTGAGTGTAATGATATACCGGGTTATGTTGACGGAATAAACTATATCTATGAGACTCCAATTTCAAATTCAGCTTATGGGTGGATAGCTGGTATCGGTTCAACAACCTACAATTGGTTTGATATGGCAAATAATCTTACCAGTACAAGTAGTGATTTGCAAAAAAATGCTGTTGCACAATTACTTTACCATTGTGGAGTCTCATATAAAATGAATTATGGACTAAATGGTTTCCTTTCAGTTGGTTACTTTGCAAAAATTGCTTTAATTAAATATTTCAAGTATTCTGCATCCACTCAAAATATATATAAAGAGGATTATTCAATAACAGAATGGAAAGCATTGCTTACTAATGAATTAGATCACAACAGGCCTTTGTTTTATTGTGGAGATAGTATTGGCTCACATGCTTTTGTGTGTGATGGATATCAAAATTCCGATTATTTTCATTTTAATTGGGGTTGGAATGGAACATATAATGGATATTTTTATATTGAAAATCTTAATCCAGCATATTATAATTTGAATAATGATCAGGAAGCTATTATTGGAATCTCTCCTGTTTCGCTTCCTATAATTCAATATACAAATTACAATGTGACAGATGATGAAACAAGTGGTATTGGCAACGGGAATGGAATTGTAGAATCTGGTGAAACAATAAGTTTCCCTATTACTTTAAAAAATAGTGGTTACACTGTTGCAAATAACGTTACTGCAGTATTGTCGTGTGCTGATACAGATATTTCAATCATAACCAGCACCCAAAGTTGGAATACTATTGCAGTCGATGTTTCAGCAATTGCTTCAAATCTCAAATTTAATGTATCATCGGATTGTCCTGATAAAATTGTAGAATTTACTCTCAGAATAAATTCAAATGAAGGTTATTGGACAAAGATAATAAAAGTGCATGTTTACAAAAAGAGTAGTTTAAATGTCTCAGTTGCTGGTAGCCTTAACTCATTGCTTACTACTGATCAGAAAAGTACAGTAACATTTCTTGTCGTTACTGGTACCATTGATGCCCGTGATTTTAAGGCATTACGTGAAAATTTTCCATCTCTATCAGCTATTGATTTACTAGAAGCTGATATTGTTGAATATACAGGTCAAGAAGGTACTTTAGGTAATTCTGATAGTTACAGTTACCCTGCCAATACAATACCTCATTCTGCATTTTACTACAAAAGCAAAGGAATGAAGACATTGACAACAATAAAAATTCCCGCATCTGTTACTTCTATTGGAGCAAGTGCTTTTTATAATTGTACCGACTTAACATCTATCACAATACCTGAATCAGTTACTTCTATTGGAACAAGTGCTTTTTATAATTGTACCGGTTTAACATCTATCGAAATACCTGCATCAGTTACTTCTATCGAGCGTTCTGCATTTTATAATTGCGGTTTGATAAATGTAGATTCTTTAAATCTGAATTATTCGAGTCAGGAGGGTGTATTATATAATAAAACAAAAACATTACTAATTCAATATCCTATTTTTAAAAACGGTAGTTTTATTATACCTTCAACAGTTACTTCTATCGGTCGTTTTGCCTTCAATTCATGTGAAAATTTGACGTCGGTTACCATTCCTTCATCGGTTACTTCTATTGGTAATGAAGCTTTTTCTAATTGTACCAGCTTAACTTCTTTCATAATACCTGAGTCTGTTACTTCTATAGGAGGTTATGTTTTTAGTAATTGTACCGGCTTAACATCTATCGAAATACCTGCATCAGTTACTTCTATCGAAAGAAGTGCTTTTTCTAATTGTACCGGCTTAACATCTATCACAATACCTTCATCAGTTACTTCTATTGCGGATTGGGCTTTTAATGGTATTACGGGCTTGATAAATGTAGATACTTTAAATCTGAATTATTCAAGTCAGGATGGTGTATTATATAATAAAACGAAAACATTATTAATTAAATGTCCAACTTTTATAACTGATAGTTTTACTATTCCGTCAACAGTAACATCTATCGGCGAATATGCTTTTTATGATTGTAATGGCTTTACTTCTATCACAATACCGGCATCGGTTACTTCTATTGGTAATTTTGCTTTTTATAAATGTGATGTCTTAACTACTATTACATTACCTGGATTTGTTAATTCTATTGGAGGATATGCTTTTTCTAGATGTTCAGGCTTGACATCAATATATTCCTATTCTGTAACACCTATTGATTTTACTTCGTCTCCAGGGGTTTTTATGTATATTAATAAAAATTCATGTGCATTATATGTTCCTTATGGTACAAAGTCACTGTATACTAGTGCTAATCAATGGAGCGATTTCCATAATATTGTTGAAAACACTCAGGGCTTTTTGATGAGTGCAAATACAGTAAAGTTTACTGCTGCCAATGGTAGCAATTCCACAATTAGTATAACAGGTAATGTGTCATGGAATGCAAGTTCTGATCAAACATGGCTCTCAGTTAGTCCAACAGAAGGAAATGGCAATACGGAGATTACTATTACAGCTTTGGCTAATCAAACGAATATGATTAGAACTGCCATTATTACTGTTTCATCTACCAGTGTTGCTTCACAAATAATAACCGTTACACAATCAGCACCGACGATAAGTGTTACTGCCGGAGGATTGTCTACTATGTTAAGTCCGACTGAACTTAATCAAATTTCGAATTTTGCCCTTTCAGGGAATATTGATGCCCGTGATTTCAAGACAATGAGAGATAAAATGCCTCTATTGACGAATCTGGATTTAAGTGGAGTTCGTATTGTTGCATATACTGGAACAGAAGGAACCCAGGGTGACTCTAATTATTCTTATGCGGCAAATTCAATTCCTAATTATGCTTTTTATACTTCATCGGGTAACACGGTTTTAAAATCGGTTATCATGCCTCTTTCTTTAACTTCGATAGAAGAACGTGCTTTTTATTATTGTTTTCGTTTGAACAACGTTATAATTTCTAATTTGGTTACTTCTATTGGAAGTGGCGCTTTTGGTTATTGTGTCGGCTTAACATCTATCGAAATACCTGCATCAGTTACTTCTATCGGAAGTGGTGCTTTTGGTTTTTGTAGTGGCTTAACATCTATCGAAATACCTGCATCAGTTACTTCTATCGGAAGTAGTGCTTTTTTTAATTGTACCGGCCTGACATCTATTGCAATACCTGCATCAGTTACTTCTATCGGATTTAGTGCTTTTATTTATTGTACTGGTCTGACATCAATATATGCCTATTCTGCAATACCCGTTGATTTGACTTTGTCTTCGGATGTTTTTAGTTTTGTAAATAAAAGCACCTGCACTTTATATGTTCCAACCGGATCAAAGGCACTTTATCAGGCAGCTAATCAATGGAAAGATTTTACGAATATTTTAGGTTTTACAACTGCACTACCAACTTTATCAGATGGAGGAAGTATACAGACTTATCCAAACCCAGTATCATATAGTTTCCGTATCAAAGGTATTGAAGGTTTAGCCTCTTTTAAATTATTTGATATTAATGGTAGGATGATATTAACAGATCAAGTTCATTGCAATAGTATAATGTCTGTCGCTCATTTGCCAAAAGGATTGTATGTGGTTAGTATAACTACAATGAATGGAACTATTAATAGAATAATTATAAAAAAGTAAATTGTTCAGTTTATAAATGTAAAAAATCATTGTTTGACCGTTATTCATTCATATCAATTTAAAAAGATCCAATAAAAATTTACAATGCTAATCGCTCAAAATTTTAAAAAAGCCACAGCATGTTTGTGTATATTTTCAATTTTCTATCAGTAGCTTTTATGAATTTTTATTGTACAATAAAGTCGTTTTAAAAAGTGGAGTCCAGCAACCACTTAAAAAACGGGGCGTAACCGAAAAGCCATATGAGTAGGGATAATTAAAACTTGACAAAATGAAATTAAAACAGGCAACACAATTAGCTATTATTGGAGTGATTCTTCAATTAATTCCTTTAAGTATTTGGACTCTTATAGGAATGAGAGTTTTGGACTATGCAGATTGGACAAGATATTTAAATTTTATTTCAATAATTGGAACTGTATTGTTACTTCCGTTCTTTATAATTCTTTATAAAAGCCAAAAATAATTATGGAAGAAAATAATTTGAATGACATTCTTGGGATAGAGAGTTCCCAAAGTCAAAAGAATATTGAGAAAAACAATAGCATATATCGTTATCCTGCTTTAAGAATAATTGCTAGTGTTTACATGGTTTTTGCATGGATAATTGGTATTGCAGCAATTATCACAATGTTTTATTTATTGTCCGAGTATGAAATGCAATTATTTGCACTTGGATCACTAATTGTTGGAGGTTTATTAGCTCTTGGATTGGCCGTAATATCTGAATCTATAAAAGTTTTTTTAGATATTGAATATAATACCAGACAAAAAAACAAAACAAAATAGACACACTTGAATATTCTTATGGAACAATCAACCTAGCCCATAATAAAGTGTGACAGCACTAAGAGTTCCCATGGGTGTTTAAGCGTTCTGCCCCCCGCTCAAACCTCGATGGTGGTGGACGGGAAAATAGCCCGAAACCCCCTACTGCTGCTACACTCGACTGTTTTAAACAAGTCAAAAAAACTGTATAATATAGAAATTTATTTATATTTTCCTATTTATTAAACTAAAAAAATTGAATCATGAAAGAGCTTCTAAAAATTAAAATTAATGCAAGACCTCCAGTAAATGTTGCTGTCAATGGCGAGAATGAAACAATAAATACAATTCTTGAGTACTTTAATAAAAAAGATTATACATATCTTATGGAGTGCTGTGGAATTTCAATAAAAGAAATTATTAAAAACCTACCCTCACCAATTATTTCTGACAGAAGAATATATAGTTTGTTTTTTGGTGCTTTAGCTTATGAAAAATCCGGTGAAGACTTACAACAAAAAGCTTGCTTGAAGATATTATATAGTTTGTCTAATAGTGGTAATTTGCTTAATGACAGAGGTGTTGATGTTTTGAACCGTGGAATAGCTAAATACGTTCAAATTGCAGAAAATGAAGGTGTTGAAGAACTTAATAACATTGATGTAAATAATGTGAAATTTAAAAGCCCTGGTTGTTTTATTGCATCAGCAGTTTATGGTTCACCTTATGCTAATGAAGTTGTTATTCTTAAAGAGTTTAGAGATAATTGGTTGTTGAGATTCAGATTAGGTAAGTTATTCGTTGATTTCTATTATTGGATTTCTCCTCCGATTGCTAATAAGATTGCAAAAAGCAATTCTTTAAGAGCGCTTACTAAATCTACATTAATAGTACCTCTGATAAAAATAGCAAATCATTTAAAAGGAAAGGAAAATTAATCATGGCAACAATTAAATCAAGTGATCGCTGTGCTGATTGCTCACATTGTAAAGTTTGGTCAAGCGATCATAAAAAAGCAAGTTGTACACTTTACACAAGTGATCAGGGCTTTCACCCTGACAGACCCGTACCAAGTAAGTGCGTTAATCAAGTTCAACGAAAATATTAACCATTTTTCCCCTTAATAGATTTAAATACCAAACAAATTATCAATCAACATTAAATACTATATTCATGAAAGAGCAATTAAAGCAATTTATTAATAAACCATGTTGGTTTAAAGAGGGCATACTTGAAATTAGAAAAAGAAGTGATGGCGTCCTGATTGAAGTAAGTAATGAACATGTTTTAATAAAGAATGAAATATTGGGACATTTATATAAAATCCCAATTTCATCAATAATAAGCATAAAAAGAAATGACTTGGTTTAAATTTGTAAAACGATTACAATACAACTAAATCAAATAGAGCCTTTCAATCTGCATACAGAGGATAATGTGCAAGCGAAATTATTTATGCAGACTTTAAGTGGAAGAGAAACTTTTGAGTTTTATGGCAATGAAAAGCCAAAATCAATGTTAGTTTATTCGCTGAAATACAATTTCCCAAATCATAATGTTGCTGACTGTTATTTATTATCAATAAGCGTAAATACTTTTTATGAGTTAGCAAATTTTGGTCGTTATCCCTCACTCGGAACTATGTTAGCTGGTAAAATGTTAGGAAAGTTACATATAGAATTTGGTGGTACATTAAGCTCAAAGTCTATTATTTTTCAACCTATATAAATTAAAAGCAACATGCAAGTTGCATTTTCTACTGGAATGTTGAATCCATTAAACTTTGATAGTATATACTTTAAATTTACGAAATTAAATCATGAAAATTAAACTAAGTGAAATCGAACCTTACGCAATTGAGCCAGTTGACAACCATACCGCGAGTTCATTTCTGAGGCATTTGACTGGACACGAAACATTTGAATTCTATGGACTAACAAAACCAAAGAGTATGTTTTTGTATGACTTAAATTATAAGTATCCAAGGCTAACATCAGCGCACGGATATTTACTTTCAATAGATATTGATACTTTTGAAAGCATTTGTGAATCAAATCCATCTTCAACTTTGTCAGATGTTTTTAATAATTATTTAGTTGGTGAAATACACATTGATCTTGGAGGAAATCTAAGTTCCCCCAGTATTTATTCTGAAAAAATATAATTAAAAAAAATGAATGACTATAGAAAATTCTGACCCTTTGACCAGTATTATCCGTTTAAGATGTTCAACAGGTAACTTGAATGATAAATTAATGAATATTAGACATTTGAATCATAGTTTAAATACGGAGGTGGGTGGTCATGGTTAAGCGGAAAAGACGAGTCAAATTGAACGGAATATCCAGTTTACAACAATTTTAAATATTTTTAGTCATTTCACTTTCTGACTATTCTTAACTTTCTGTCAAACAAAAAAATACAAAGAATATGAAACATTTACTAACAACTTTATTTTTGTCATTCATTGTGACATTAGTTTTTGGACAGACAACTGTTAGTGGTATAATTAGTAATAATACTACATGGTCATTAGCAAATAGTCCTTTTATTGTAACTAGTAGTATTCTTGTTGATAAGGATGTAACTTTGACTATTGAACCTGGAGTTTTAGTAAAGTTTAATAGTCAAAAAAGTTTGCAAATTAAAGGTGAGCTTATAGCTAAAGGTACTTCCGAAAAAAATATCATTTTTACGTCTAACCAATCAAGTCCAAAAGCTGGAGATTGGGGAAATATATTATTTATGGATGAAAGTAATGATGCAATATTCGATAATAATAATAATTATTTTGGAGGGTCAATTTTGTCCAATTGTGAAATAGAATTTGCGTGCTCAAGTGCAATTGCAGCAATTGAAATTGAGAATTCATCTCCTTTTATTGAAGGTTCAAAAATACATGATAATAATGGTTCAGGTATTTATGGGAATAATCCTATTAACCTAAATATTGGTAATTGTAATATATATAATAATGTTGGTGTTGGAAATACTTACAATTCAACAAAAGGATGTGGAATTTATATATCTGGAGGGAAGGCACATATATTTAACAATCTAATTCAAATGAATAAATCAATTGGAGCGATTTGTGCAGGGGGAATTTTATTAATTGCAACTTCTGATACTACCTCAATATACAATAATTCAATTTTAAATAATTCAGGATATGGCAATAATGGTGGTTGTGGCGGAATACTTATTTATTCCAATCAGAAATTAATAATAATTAAAAATAATGATATAAAAGGGAATTATGGAACTTCTGGTTATGCTGGTGGAGGCGGAGGAATTAAAGTAACAAGTAATAATGTTCAAATACTAATCGATTCAAATAATATTATAAATAATAATAATTCAGATGGAGGTTCTGCTATAAACACTGGTCAAGGTGGATTCGGTCCCAAAGGTTGGGCTACAATAACTAATAATTTAATAACTAACAATCTGAATGGAGGGATTTATATTTCATCAGATAATACAAAAACATTAATTAAAGGAAATATTATTAACAATAATACTTCTCATGGAATTTTGATTTTTAGTGGAGGCGCAAAGATTGAAAATAATATTATTGGTAACAATTCAGTATACGGGATTAATTTAATTGGATACGGTTGTGATAGTGTAATTGTAAATAATAATAGCATTATTGACAATAAAAATTCAAGTATTTATAATTATGATAGTAATATTAAGGGTGGAAGTTTTAATTATTTAAAGATATGTCAAAATTTAATTCAGAATTTGAACAATGTCAATAATGTTGAGTTATATTCGAATTCACTTCAGTTTATCAATAATAATATTATCAATAAAAGTAAAAATACAAGTTTGAAATATCTTGGAAGTAACAACACAGGTTTTAATGCTCAATATAACTATTGGAACACAAAAGATGAAAACGTAATAAATAATTGTATTTATGATTGGTTTGATGATGGATCGTTAGGAATAATCACATACAAACCATTATTAGAATCATTTAATATAGAAGCTCCAATATCAACTCCTACCAGTGTTACTCGTGTGAATAATTCTAATGAAACCTCAATCAGTTGGAATAAAAACGAAGAATCAGACCTAGCTGGTTATAAAATTTATTACGGAAAATGCGATGGAATAAAATTTAGCAACTCAATTGATGTTGGGAATGTTTCATCATATATACTTCAAGGATTAAGTGAATTAGATTCCATTGCAATCACAGCTTATGATATTAATGCAGATGGTTCAAATGATTTATTTGAAGGGCATGAAAGTTGGTATACAGGATCAGTTACTGCACCAAAACCACCTGTTAATTTAGAATCAGAATCAACTCCAAAACAAATTAAATTAACATGGGATAAAAGTATTTCAACTAATATAAACTATTATCATATTTTTAGGGGTGAATCTAGTAATAATTTGACTGAAATTGCTAAAATTTCTGCTTCTCAATTATATTTTTCAGATTACACTTGTGGCAAAAATAAGAAATACTATTATGGAATTCAGTCTGAACTTCCAGATGAAATTGTTGGAAATATAAGTGATTTAATATCTGATAGTATTAGTAGTATCTGGTATGTAAATTTAAAGTCAGTACAAAATAATGGATCGATAAATAATCCATTTTCAAAAATTCAAACTGCTATCGACAGTGCTTCAATAGGTGACATCATAATGATAATGCCTGGGGTTTATAATGATGTTATAAATGTAAATAAGTCCATAGCTTTACAAGGTAATAATAAAATTATTAGTAACAAATCTGAAGATGTTGCTATTATCAAATTGAGAGCAGATAAAACAAGAATGTTTGATGTTATTGGATATGATTTGACATTAAGAAACATCGTATTGAGTGGCAATGATGGAATGTTAAAACAACATGATGGTATTTATATTTATGGAGGTAAATTATTATTAGAAAATGTAATTTTTGAAAACCTTGTAAATGCAACTGGGACAAAT
>Ga0172379_10003548_pt1 | contig 24610 bp, 18 predicted proteins | sample GrowelOW334metaG_FD_119756 | JGI IMG/M metagenome (GOLD analysis project Ga0172379, IMG submission 119756) | Groundwater microbial communities from an aquifer near a municipal landfill in Southern Ontario, Canada - Groundwater well OW334 metaG | ecosystem: Environmental > Aquatic > Deep...
CGGATCGGCGTAATGGTCGGCGGAAAACCGGAATGGCTCGACCTCTCACGCGCGAAATTCAAAATCAGCAAGACGAACGGAGCGCTCTTGATGACGGCGGAAATCCGCGACACCGGGGGCGCGTTGTGGAAACTGAAACGGCGCGTCGCAGCGGGCGCAAAACCCGGCGCGCTGAGTGTGGCGACCGAAGTCTCGGCGGACCGTGATCGGGACGCGACGCATATTCCGTGGCTCACGCTGCTGCCGGGACTTGGAACGTACGGCGAACACAAGAAACAGGCTCTTTTCGCGGGACTGGAATACCTTGCTGACGAACCGAGCAGCAGCGAAGCGGACCTGATCGGGCCGGACAGCGAGCGGTGGGCGCCGGATCCGGTGAAGATAACATTTCCGCTGATGGCGCTGGCGGCAAAAGGCAAATATGTGGGAGTGATATGGAAACAAACGCCGGACGTCGCCGCGATATTCGACACGCCGGACCGCGTGTTAAAATCGGGCGCGAGCCTGATGGCGCTTTGGGCGCCGGGAGTGGGCGATTTGCGCAGGGAGAACGATATTTACGCGTTCGATTCGTTCCGGATGCGCGCCGGCGTTCCGATCAAGGCGTCATACACGATAATCGGCGGCGCGGGCGACAGCGTGGTTCCGGCGGTTAAGCAGTACGTGGCGCTCGAAGGGCTGCCGCCCGTTCCATATTACGACGGCGGCTTCCCGATGGCGGTCGAGATTCTGTCTCAGGGATGGCTCGACTCCGGAATAACGGCGGATGGGATGTGGCGCCACGCGCTATGGGGCGCCAGTTTCCAGCCGGGACGCGCTGCGGAAGCCTCCGCGCTGATGGCGCGGCTCGCCGAGTTCACAGGCAACACCGATCTCTCTGAGCGGCTTCGCGCCGGCCTGAAACGCGGGTTGGCGCGGCTCTCGGAAATCGATCCCGCCACCGGGCGGCCTTACGACCCGAACTTCCGCTCCGGCATAAGCCACGTGAGGTTCCCCGTCGCGCCGCTAATCTTCGGGCGCGCGGCGGAGTATGTCGCCGATTCTTCGAACGAAGCGCGCAATGCTGTTTCGGTCGAATTCGATACGAATGGAATCCGGCATTACAAACCTGCGCCCGGCCGTCCTGATTTCGGAAAAACGCATTTCGCGGACCACGCCGGCGGTTTCGCCGCCACCACGCTCGCTTCTGTTCTCGAAGCGGCATGGCTCTCCGGCGAGCCGGACCTGATTAAAAAAGCGCTCCGGCTTCTGGACCAGCAGACGCCGCTTTATGCGAACACCGAGCCGCGCGGCGCGCAGACATGGGAGATACCGCTGCATACGCCCGATATTCTGGCGTCGGCCTATCAGACGAAGATATATACGCTCGGCTATGCGATGAGCGGCAAAAAAGAATACCTCGAACAGGCGCGCTACTGGGCGTGGACCGGCGTTCCGTTCGTTTACCTGAAGCCGCCGGCGCCGGGCGCTGTTGGGAATTACGCGACGATCGCGGTGTACGGAGCGACGAACTGGGGACAGCCGGTGTGGATCGGGCTGCCAGTGCAGTGGTGCGGGTTGGTGTACGGCTCGGCGCTGCACGAACTGGCGGTGTACGACCCGGACGGGCCGTGGCTTCGGATCGCGAAGGGGATCACGGCCACGGGGTTGCAGATGAGCTATCCGGTGTCAAACCGGACGCGCGTCGGCCTGTTGCCGGACAGCTACAGCCTGAAATCGCAGACCCGGAACGGGCCGGACATCAATCCGGGAACGGTGGAGTCGCGGACGGCGGAGCTTTACGGAGCCGGAACGCTGTATGCCTACCGGCGTCTGCCGCGGCGCGGCTGGCACATCTCGGCGCCGTGCGGGATTCGCGCGATTGCCGACACGCCGAAAGAGGCGCGGTTCATCGTCAACGGGTTCGGAAACAGGGCGTACAGCGTGATAGTTTCGCATCTGGATAAGAAACCGGCGCGCATAGAGACCCGGCCTCCGAAAGACGCGAACGCGATTATCTCCGAGGATGTAGTGTTCAAAGCGAATTTCATTCCGGAACAGAAACTGCTGATACTTGAGAACCTGGTCGGCCCCAATGAAGTGACATTAGGGGAATGAGGAAGCGATGTAGCCGGAGCCCGCAACTTGTTGCGTGGTAGCGCTGGCGGCCAATTGCTACAAAGTGACGTTGCGCGCGTTTGATGCAGATCATATCTTTTTGGATTGTCTAACCGATTGGGTCTGCAAATTTGCCATTCGGGTGGCGCCCACAGCCTGTTGCGGGCGGGCTATTCATCAAAGCCGGGAAACCCGTTATTTCAGCGAGATGAGCAGCAGGTGAACGACTGACTGGCGGAGGGCGAGGGTAAGGATGAGGCCACAGAGGGCGAGCGGCGCGAAGGGGATTGTCCGCTGCATTTCGAGCTCGTTGTCGCCGTCGAGTTTCGACTGTATGGCGTTGACCTGCCCGATCGAAAATCCGTCCATGAAAACAGTCTGAAGCTCGCCGCCGTCCTTGAGCTGTTCGCGTGTCGCGTCGGCCGGGATCATGCCCGGCAGCAGGTCGCGAACTTTGACAGTGTGCGCGTCGACGTTTTTGAGGTAGCTTTCGAGCAGCTTTCTGAATATTCCGACGAAGATCATGAAGAAGGCGATTGTTTTCGCGTTTTGGGCTGCGACATGGCCGCTGCGCGTGGCGTATACGAGATAGAGCGCCGCTGGAATGAGCGCGAGCGTCCACGGGCGCAGGCCGGGCCGGGCGGCGAAAAATTTGTCCACACGCGCCGACAGCGGCGCTATCGCGACGAAGATGAACACGAGGAACAGTATGTTTATCAGCGCCTGAAGCTGCGGCCCGCGAATTATGGCGCGAAGCGGTATCATCGCGAGATATAGCAGATTGAAGAGCGCGAACATGACGAGTATCATGTGCCATCTTTCGGCTATATTTTTTCCGAAGTCCTGAAAGAACGCCGCCGTTACGGCCGGCTTTCGGTCGCCGGTCCGGCCGGCGCCGGACAGCGCGCCGTAAACGATCTTCAGCAGCACGACCGCGAATGCCGCCGCGAATATGTTGATCAGCAGGTTGAACGCCGGAAAGTAATCGATGTAGCCTCTCGAATAAAAGTCGAGCGGCGTCAGGAACGCGAACATGGCGAACAGTTTCGCGTCGCCGGCGGACCATGCGGAGAGTTTCCAGAGAGCGAAACCGCAGACGAACGCGAGCGCGGAGTTGAGAAGTATTTTCAGAATATAGGCGCTGTTGATCCCGGCGCCGGAGACGCTTAATTTCAGGTAGATGATCGCGGCGGCATTGAGAATGAGGCCGCCCGCGAACCCGGCGATTATCCACTTGTTCCGGATTTTCCCGCGCCGGAAATCCTCGTACGCGGCGACGGCGCCGAGAACGAGCGCGAACCCGGCGAGGATGTATTGCGGCAACTGTTCCGCGTTGGCATTGAACATATTTAGTCCCGAGTGGCCGCGGCGTCGCGCCGCGCCCGTCACCTGAGTTTATCATGCCGCGCGCCCGTTTTCCAGACGCGAGTGTGCTACAATAAGCATAAGGATATCGTTGCGGGCGCAAATCGGCCGAGCGGCGCGGAACAGTTTCCGCCGCTTTGAAGCTCTTCAAACGCCGCAACGACGACGAATTTATGGCTAATCGCGAACGCACGAATAACATACTTTTTCTTACCGAGGCCGACTGGATAGAGAATCGCCAGCGGGTGATCTCTCACGTCCTCACTCTCGAGGAATTCCAGATATTCTATTTGAACACGTCGCTCCACAAGCTTGGGAATCAAAGTTTCTCGCACACCGTGATGAGCAAGAAGGCGTGGGGAGTGATCATGCTGCTGCAGTCCGGCATGTTCGACGCGATCGTCGGCGACGCCGTTGATTTGATGATCCTCAAGCAGTTCTGCCGGATGAACAATCTGGCGGATTTTCCTGCGGTTATGATGACGCTGGACCCGCAACTGAAAGCGTTCGGGGAGATCGCCGCGATGATCGGCAAGGGGATGGGCGGCAACCCTGCGCGCGAGGTCGCGACGGCGCCGGATGTGTTCTGGTTCAGCGTCTGCCGCGAGTACGCCGCGGATTTGAAACGGTTCGGGATTGTTAAGGAACGGGTGTCGTATCTGCCGTCCTGCACGTTCGCGCAGTGGTTGATGAATCCGAGGACGGAAGAGTATCTGAACCGCCGCGCCGGAGCGGTAAAGCATCCGGCGGTGGAACAGGCGAAGGGCAAGGTTGTTGCGGCGGGCGTCTTCAACCGCGACTTCCGGACATTCATACAGGCATGCGACAAATCGGGCGTCGAAGGCCTGATAATCACGGACATGAAAGCGGTGCGTGAATACATCGGCCGCCGTAACGCGGGCGGGCTGGACGACACGCTGCGCAAATCGAAAAAGGTGAAAGTGATCGAGCGCGTTCCGCTCGACGTATACATAGCCTGCCTTCGGGAATCGGCGGCGGTGGCGGTTCCGCTTCTGAACGACAGGCAGATCACCGGCCATCTGACGATAGCCGATGCGCAACGACTCGCGAAACCGGTCGTTTCAACCAATTTCGCCGCCGCGCGCGACTTCATAGCCCACGACCGCACAGGCCTGCTTTACGAACCGGGGAACGCCGACAGTCTCAGCCAGCATATCCTGACGCTGACCGGCAGCCCCAACCTCGCGCGCAAACTCGGCGCCGCCGCCCGCAGGGCGGAAATGAAACTCTCCAAGGACGCCAAGGCGGCTTTCCTCGCCACTGTCCGCAAAGCTGTTAAAAGCGGCGAATAGTCACGGTCCGAGCGCTCCGCGCTGACCCGCTTTGTCATCTACGCGTCTTTTTGTTCATGAACGCATGTTCTATTCGCTCCAAAACGCGCCTGCCGCTTCTCATCTCATCCGCTATGAATTGTCGCGCCCTGATCCTGATTGCTGATTCGGGATAATCCCGTAAAATAAAAAAACAGGGCGCAACACAACATGCCACACCCTGTTTCAGCTTGTAACTTGTTTATCTGCCGCGCTCGACTCGCAGTGACGCAAGCGTCCGCCGCGGGCCCAGTTGCATCCGGCCAGGCATCAACTGTTCGCGCTGTTAAAAAAGCGCTCTTTGCCGTCTATTACTTTTTGGCTTTCTTTTTCGGCGCTTTCAACTTGCGGACACGGGCTTTCGCGCCGAGCATCTTTTTCGCCAGCTCTTCGATGCTGACTTCGTATATCTCGGAGAAGAAGAAAGCGGCTTTAAGAGAAAGCCCTCTCTCGTCCCGTTCGATGCGCGAAATCGTCGTCTTGTCGATCTCGTCTCCAGACATCTCTACGACGTCACGGATGGTCAGCCCGGCTTTTTTTCGCAGGCCTTTCAAATAGGATCCTATCGCCATTTTATCACCCTCGCTATAAAAGATTTATCCCCTTAAGGGGGGTTCCGCCGCTTAATTAAGCGGCGTGTATAGCCGAAAATATTTGCCTTGCTTTGATTATCCGATGCGCCCGAGGCGATTCGAACGCCTGACCTCGAGATTCGGAGTCTCGCACTCTATCCAACTGAGCTACGGGCGCGCATTCCTGAAAAGGATAACGCGCTTTCTCCGCTCTGTCTACCGCGATCACAACTTTTTGGCGCCGGATTCTCCAAACCTAAATATTAAAACAAAAGATTCTACGCCTAATCCGTTTTTGGAAAAGGCTTGCCGCTAAATAGAAAGATTTAACTGGCTGCCGAGGGGAAACATCTTATTCGTGTCAGGAATTTTCACGGGAGCCTTATACCACGCAGCCATTTTGTTGCTCTCTGAAAGAGTGCCTTCAACAATGCTCTTCGCTTCGCCCGGCCCGCCGAACGGCCCGTAGTTTCCCATGCTGCTCGATATTCCGGATACTGAACCTGACATATAGGCCTCCTTAACGTAAACCCCATCTATTAATATATTGCAACGCCATATTCTTTAGTAAATATTAAGCGCCAATTGAAAGATTGTCAAGCGGGGACAGTCAAAAATATCGCTTCCTTGTTAAGGCCGTCGCTTTTAAGTGGCGGCTAAAATAATGCGGGCAGGCTTGCATGCGGCGGCGATTGCGGCTAAAAATAGAAATATGGAAAAACGAATATTCAGTAATTGGCAACAACTGGCCGAACTCGATTATTTCGAGCTTCTCCCGGACGGGCGCATGGCGCTTCGCGTCGAAGGGCTGGACGGCCTGATCGACTTCCACACGCATCTCGGCTGGACGGCTCTGATCGCGCCGAAAGTGAACCTTACCCGCGAGACGCCGGAGATGATCCACAACTTCGGACGCGACCTCAAGGTTAACCTCGACATATACATGGGTCAGAACTTTTACGAGGAGCGGCCGAAATGGGGCGTGCAGGACTACCTGCCCTGCGCGCTCTCGCCGCTCAGGCGCGGCAAGCACCACACGCACACGGTTCCGAACATTATCCGCGAAATGGACGCGCTGAAGATAGACAAGTGCGTTACGCTCTCGCTGGATTTCTCGTTTTCGAGCAACACGCGGCGGACGGGCGAGGCTCTGAAAAACACCGACAGGCTCGTTTTCTTCTGCATGGTGCATCCGAAGAACAAACGGCGCGAGCAGTTGATCGAGGAATATGTCGCCATGGGCGCCCGCGGCATGAAGGTGCATCCGGAGATGCAGATGATGTCGGTCTCCGCGGAGCCGATGCAGGAACTGTTTAAACTGTGGAAGGAAAAAACGGGCGGGCTGCCTGTCCTTGCGCACAGCGGTTTCAACGGATTCGAGCCGAAGTCGGCGCGCGAGCACGCGGACATCGGCCACTACTGGAAGATGGCCGAAGCGCTCGAAGGCTCGCCCTGCATTCTGGGGCACGCGTCGATGAACCAGTTCCGGCAGGCGGTCGAGATCGCCGAAAAGCATCCGCACGTTCTTCTCGAAGTCAGCGGCCAGCCGCCGGCGCACCTGCACGAGATGATGGACCGCCTCGGGCCGGACCGGCTTCTGTTCGGCTCAGACTGGCCGGTGTACCCGCAGGCGGTTCCGATCGCCAAGACGCTGATCGCCACCGAAGGCAATCCGGAAGCGCGAATCAAAATCCTTCGCGACAACGCCCGCCGGGTTCTCGGCCTATCTTAGAAAAAACAACAATCCTTCATTGCGAGGCGTTTTTTGCCGAGGCAATCCCGAGCTCAATTCCCGTCTCCATGTCCGGGATTGCCGCGTCGCCGCGCTCCTCGCAATGACGCGCCGTATGTTCGGGTTTGCCTCGCATTTCATCTCTAATTCATACGTTGACACTGGGAAAAGTCGCTCCTATACTTATATGACTTTAAATGGAAGGTTCCGATGACGGAGCGCAGGGGAGACAAATGGCCATCATGATAGAAAGCATCATCATTATAAGGCCGCCCGTGGCGACGTCTTCGGGATGAGCGAAGATGACGCCATGGGCGGCCGCAAGCGGCGAGGGATGCTCATGGCGAACCGATCTGAAACCGAAAGCCGTGGGTGTTCCCCACGGCTTTTTTCATTGGACGCCGCGCCAAGTAAAAACAAATTGAGCAACGAATAACGAAAAATAACTTATTCAGGTGAATGAAATGTTCGACAAACTGCCGAAGAGTCCCGAATTTCCGAAGATGGAGGAAGCGCTTCTCGAGCGATGGTCGCAGAGCGGCGTTATAGAGCGCAGCCTGAAAAGCAAACCCGGCGCGCCGAAGTTCACTTTTTATGAAGGGCCGCCGACCGCCAACGGCCTGCCGCACCCCGGCCACGTGCTCACGCGCGTCATCAAGGACGTTTTTCTGCGCTACCGGACTATGTGCGGCTTCGACGTGCTGCGCAAGGCCGGCTGGGACACGCACGGCCTGCCGGTCGAGATCGCGGTTGAAAAGGAACTCTGGCAGGAAGCGGGCAAACTGATCGAGGAGAAGGGCGTCGTAGCCTTCATCGAAGCCTGCTCGAAGTCCGGCGAATGCGGCGAGGCCGGTTCGTGGATCGAGAAAGTGCTCCGGGCCGAGATCGGCCGCCTTTCCGATGAGATCGGCATTGAAAAACTTACTGCGAAATTCACCTCCAACGACGCCCGCAACGTGCCTGTCGAAGGCGTCGGGAAAAAGACCGAAGCCGCGGCGAAAACGCTGATCGGCAAGTACAGCGTCGCCGGCTATATAGACAGATGCAAACAGTGGGGCGTTCCGGGACTTCCGGAGGAAAAAGCGGAGACGATCGTTGCAGTCGAGCTGGGCGCTGACGCGGCGAAGGCGATCAAGAACGAAGCCGGCGCGCCCGCTGTCGAGCATTGTTACAGTTCATTCATAGCGGCCTGCCGCGATTCCGCGTTCCGCTATATGCAAAAGGAATTCGCGCTCGAAGGCAAAAACATGATCGAGAAGTACGGAGTCGCCGAGTTCATCGCGAAATGCAAGGAAAACGTTTTCCGGCATGAAAAAGAATGGAGGCGGATGACCGAACGAGTCGGCTTCTGGGTCGATCTCGACGATCCATACATCACATGCCAGAACAACTACATCGAGTCGGTGTGGTGGATACTCAAACGATATTGGGACGAAGACCTACTATATAAAGCGCACAAGATCGTGCCTCACTGCCCGTCTTGCGAGACGGCGCTGTCGAGCCACGAGGTGGCGCAGGGATACATGGACGTGAAGGACCCGTCGGTTTTCGCGCGTTTCAAAATAAAGGGTCAGGACAAAACGTCGTTCTTAGTCTGGACGACGACGCCGTGGACGCTGATTTCGAACGTCGCGCTGGCGTTCGGCCCGGAAGTCGAATACGCGAAAGTGAAATTCGGAGACGAATTTCTGATACTCGCCGAGGCGCGCTTGATCGAGGTGTTCCGAGAGGACCAGCCGTACGAGGTTGTCGAGCGGATGAAGGGCGCGGACCTCGCCGGCATCGAATACGAACCGCTGTTCGATTTCTGCGTTCCGGACAAGAAGGCGCACTACGCGATTCTCGCCGACTTCGTGAGCACGGGCGACGGCACGGGCATCGTCCACATCGCGCCGGCGTTCGGCGAAGACGACTATCAGGTCGGCCTCAAATTCGGGCTTCCGTTCCTGCAGCCGGTCGACACCAAAGGCTGTTTCACGGCTGAAGTGACGCCGTGGGCGGGCGTGTTCGTTAAGGACGCCGATCAGGACATACTTGAAAATCTCAAAGAGCGCGGCATTCTTTTCCGCACCGAACTGTACGAACACTCTTATCCGTTCTGCTGGCGCTGCGACTCGCCGCTCATTTATTACGCGCGCAGCTCGTGGTTCCTCAAGACCACCGCCTACCGAGACACGTTGCTCGAAGTCAACGACAGCATCAACTGGATTCCCGACCACATCAAAAAGGGCCGCATGGGCGACTTCCTCGTCAACAACATCGACTGGGCCGTCAGCCGTGACCGCTACTGGGGCACGCCGCTCAACCTCTGGATCTGCGAGAACGACCCGAAGCATGTCGTCTGCATCGACTCCGCGGCCGACCTCAAAAAGGTCGCGTCCGATTTTCCCGACGGCGATCTCGACCTGCACCGCCCATACATCGACGCCATTCACTGCAAATGCCCGCAGTGCGGCGCCGGAATGACCCGCACGCCCGAGGTTATCGACTGTTGGCTCGACTCAGGCGCCATGCCTGTCGCGCAATGGCATTATCCGCACGAAAACAAAGAACTTTTCGAGAGCTATTACCCCGCCGACTTCATCACCGAGGCGGTCGACCAGACGCGCGGCTGGTTCTACTCGCTCATGGCTCTCAATTCATTCCTTTTTAAGAAAACGCCGTTCAAGAACTGCCTCGTGCTCGGTCACGTGCTCGCAGAGGACGGCGCAAAGATGTCCAAGCACCTCGGCAACGTCGTAGACCCGTGGTTCGTTTTCAACGCCAACGGCGCCGACGCTTTCCGCTGGCATTTCTACCGCGAAAACAATCCGTGGCTGCCATCGCGCTTCTCTTGCGACGCCATGCTCGATGTCCAGAAGAATTTCTTCCTCACCCTCTGGAACGTCTATTCATTCTTCGTCATCTACGCGAATCTCGACGATTTCGACCCGGAGGCGCACAAAACGAACAACGATGCGCTCGATTCGTCCGACAGATGGATACTTTCGCGGTTGCACTCGACGCTCGCCGATGTGAAGGCGAATCTCGACATCTTCATGGTCACGCCCGCCGCCCGCTCGATTGAATCGCTGGTGGATGACCTCAGCAACTGGTACGTACGCCGCTGCCGCCCGCGGTTTTGGAGATCCGAAAAAGACGAGGACAAGTGGGCTGCTTATTCGACTCTGCACACAGTTCTTGTCACGATCGCCCGCGCGCTGGCCCCGTTCGCGCCGTTTATCTCGGAAACGATCTACCTCAATCTCGCGCGCCCGAAAGTCGCCGAAGGCGACAGCGTTCACTTCTCGACTTTCCCGGAATCCGATCCGGCGCTCATCGACAAGGACCTCGAAGAGGCTATGGCGTTCGTCCGTGAATTAGTCAACGAAGGCCGCAGCATGAGGAACAAGAAACAGATGAAAGTGCGCCAGCCGCTGCAGAAGCTGCTCGTGAGACTGAAGGCGGGCAAGATTCGCGCTATGATCGAGCCGCTTTCATGGCTGCTGATCGACGAATTGAATATCAGGCAGGTTGCCGTCATCGACTCGTTCGACCTGCTGATGACGGTCCATCTGAAACCGAACTTCAAGAAGCTCGGCCCGAAATACGGCAAGGATATGAAGAAGATCGAGACGTTCTTCAAGGAAAACGAGGACCACTCGGGTTTCTGGACGGCATACTCGACTGAAGGCGCGCTGGAAGTCGAGATCGAGGGAACGCAATTCAGGCTGGAGGAGGGCGACCTCGATGTGGAAAAAACGCCGGCCGAAGGTTATCTCGTCGGCGAAACGGTGGCGCTGGACATACGCGTTACGCCGGAACTTCTGGCGGCAGGCCGGGCGCGGGAGATCGTGCACCGCATTCAGAATCTGCGCAAGGAGATGGACCTCGATTACGCCGCGCGAATTGTCATCCATTACGGCGGCGACATGGACATCAAGATGGTGTTCGCCGATTACGAGGAGTACATCAAGGGCGAAACGCTTGCGACGGAGATCGTGCCGGGCCTTGATGATGAAGGCGAGGACTTCGAGATCGACGGCTTGAAATGCCGCGTCGCGATAATCGCCGGATGAATAACGATTGACAAAATAAATCAAAAGGGGCGGCCTGAAACCGCCCCTTTTTTATTGCCACTCAATTTTTGCGCATTTATTTTGCGTTCCGGATTCTCATTTAACCACAATTGTCATTTTTGCGTCCGGCATCATGTGGTCATGAAAATTTGCCGTTCCGGCGCCTTTGAAAGTGAACGTATAGGTTTTTCCGTCCTTAACAGTTACGTAAGCGCCTTCTTTTTTGCCTTGGGGGCAATATTTACAGTCGGTGTGAATCGGGTGCGTTCCCTCGGCGAGCCAAAGGTCCATTCCGGCGTTTACTTTCCAGCGCACGCTGTCGCCGGACTTGATCGTCAGCTTCGCGGGCGAGAACCCTTTTTCGGTATACAGCACATCATACGTTTTTGCCTTGGCCGCCGCCGGCTTCGCGGGCGCTTTTTTCGTTGCCCCGGCCGAAACCGGCAGGGCTGTCGCAAACGCCATTAACGCCACAACTATTAATACCCGCGCGATTCGTTCAAAACCAAATAATTGTCCTTTCATGTGAATGCTCCTCCAAACTGTTTGACTGATAGAAACAGTGCGCGGGCGAAAATGTTCCCGGAAATACGAATGGCAGCCGTTGTTTGAAGAGTTTTGTTTATTATACCGATTCGGCGTCGAATTCTTTTTCTTTCGCGACGAGTTGTTCGGAAAGTGATTCCCAATCGGCAAGGGTGATTTCGAGTTCGCGCTTGAGGTTTTTGAGTTCGGCCGGGAGGGTTCGCGCTTTTTTGGCGTTATTGTAAGTCGCGGGGTCCGCGAGGTCTTTTTCGATTTCCGCAATACGGGCTTCGAGCCTGTGGATTTCTTCTTCGGCGGCGGCGATTGAATCTTTGAGAGGCGCCAGAGCGCGCGAGCGTTCGAGGATTTGGTGGGCGCGATCCCTGCGTGCCGACTTGCGTCCCGGCATGCACTGTGTCGAATCCGCGCCGCCGCCTGTCTCGCCGCCTCTCGCGGCCAGTTCGCGCAGCTTCTTCTGCTCCTCGTAATCCCCGTAATCTCCTATGTATTCATCTATACCGTTTGGTGTTACGTCCACTATTATCGTCGCCAGCCGGTTGATGAAATACCGGTCGTGCGAGACGAAGCAGAGCGTGCCGTCGTATTCGGAGAGCACGAGTTCAAGCATCTCGCGCGAGGGCGGGTCGAGGTGGTTGGTCGGTTCGTCGAGCAGCAGAAAATTTGCCGGATTCGCCATCATCTTCGCGAGCAGAAGCCGGCTTTTTTCGCCGCCGCTGAGCGACGCCACTTTTTTAATGACGTCCGACCCGGTGAACATAAACACGCCCAGCAGCGACCGGACGTTTCCGGCGAAACCGGCGCCGCACGCCTCCGTCGCCTCTTCCAGCACTGTTTTGTCCGGAGAGAGCAATTCGTATTGGTCCTGTGAGAAATAGTTGGTCGAAACGTTGAAGCCGGGTTTTCGTTCGCCGGTGAATTCGGTGCGGCCTGCGATCACTCGCATCAGAGTTGACTTGCCGAGCCCGTTCGCGCCTATGATCGCCACGCGGTCGCCCCGGTTGACCGTCAGGTTTATGCCGTTCAGCACCCGCTTTTCGCCGTAGGCTTTCGACACGCCGGCGAGCTGCATCACGACCTTGCCGCTTTTCGTGCGCGTGCCGAACGAGAACGTCAGCGAGCGCGCCTCTTCGGGGGCCTCGATCCGGTCTATCTTTTCGAGCTTCTTGATGCGGCTCTGGACCTGCCGCGCTTTTGTCGCCTTATAGCGAAACCTGTCTATGAACTGCTCCGTGCGCTTGATCTCGCGCTCCTGATTCGCTATCCGGTTCATCAGCAGCGCCGTCCGTTTTTCCTTCTCGATCTCGTAGTACGAATAATTGCCGTTGTAGAGGTCGAGCTTTCGCATGTGAAACTCGGCTATGCGGCGCGCGACACGGTCTATGAAGCAGCGGTCGTGCGAGATAAGGACGACGGAGCCGGGATAGTTCATTAAGAAGCCCTCGAACCAGACGAGGGCGGGCAGGTCGAGGTGGTTCGTCGGTTCGTCGAGCAGCAGGACATCCGGTTTCTGGAGCAACAGGCGGGCGAGGGCGACGCGCATCTGCCAACCGCCGCTGAGGGTTCCGATTTCGCGATCGAAATCTTCTTTCGGAAAACCGAGACCGGTTAAAATCTCGGCGGTTCGCGCTCGAAAACCGAAACCGCCCCGGTTTTCGAAATCGTTTTGCAGTTCGCCGGCGCGGTAGAACAGATCCTGTTGATGTTCGGGGTCTGTTTCTGCGGCGGCCTCGGCATTGAGCTTTTCGATCTCGCTTTCGAGTTTGACTAAATCCGCGAAAGTTTCCAGCGCGGCATCGAACACCGAGCGGCCGCGGTCGTAAATGCCTTCCTGCGGCAGCAGGCCGACGGTAAGCCCCTTGCGGCGCGTGATCGTGCCATCGAAGCTTTCGATCTCGCCGCAGACCATCCTCATCAGCGTCGTCTTGCCGGAGCCGTTCGGACCTACGAGGCCCAGCCGGTCGCCCGGCCTTATGTGCAGGCACAGCCCTTCCATAAGGTACTTGCCGCCGAATCCGAATTTAATGTCGTTTATCTGTATCATAAGCCCGATACATTATAGGGAGATTCCCGCAAATTAACAGGCCGCGCGCAAAAGCGATGAAAAGTGAGACGGAAGATGGCGGAGGGCAGACGGGAAAAGATGAAAAGACAGCAGCCGGGGATTGGCAGCCGGTAGTTGGCAGTTGGGGAAAAGATTAAAAACAGAATCAAGAATACAGAACTCAGAATACAGCGAAAGAATTAAAAAACTACAAACTGCAACACCACGCTGCAATACCGCGGCGCTTGTCATTCCGACACCCCTTGTCATTCCGAGCGAAGCGAGGAATCTTCAATTAAACATCGATATGTCTTCAATCTTTTACCCATTTTCTCTGTGTCTCCGCGCCTCCGAGGTTCATTCTTTTCGCTGTGTTCTCGCTACTCGCTACTCGCTACTCAAAAAATTCGTGTATAATTGAAATCAATATGAAACTGCGCAGGGAACTCGGACAGCACTTGCTGGTGGAGCAGGGGATACTGCGGCGGATCGCTATGGCGACCGGCGCCGGCCCCGACGATCTCATTATCGAGATCGGTCCCGGAACCGGCAATCTCACTCGCTCTCTTCTGGCGACCGGCGCGCGCGTGATCGCGATCGAACTCGACGAACGGCTCGCGGATACTCTCGAACGCCGCATCGGCCCGGACCCGTCTCTGACTGTTATCCGCTCGGACATCCTTAAAGCCGACCTCGAGGAAATCGTTCCGGAATCGGACCGCCCGGCGCTCGCCGTCGGCAACCTTCCCTATTACATTTCAAGCGCGATTATCTTCAAACTGCTGGAAAACCGCGATATGTTCCGAAGCATCGTCGTTCTCGTGCAGAAGGAAGTCGGCGAGCGGATGGCTTCGCCGCCGGGCTCACGCGCGTTCGGCATGCTGTCGGTTTTCTGTCAGGCGGAGGCGGAATGCCGGATACTGTTCAACGTTGGCCGCGACGAGTTCCGGCCGGTCCCGGATGTGGATTCCTGCCTCGTTCATCTTGACCCGTTGCCGATCGGCAGCGCGGGGATCGAGGACCGCGAAATGTTCGAACTCATAGTGCACGGCCTGTTTGAACATAAGCGGAAAACCTGTTATAATTCGCTCCGGATGAGCATGGACAGAGGCGCCTGCGCGGAGCTGTTGCCCGCCGGGTCGGACATCGAACAGACGGTTTTGGCGGCTTTCTCCGAAATCGGAATCGACGGCTCGAAACGTCCCGAACAACTCGATGTAAAAACCATTGTCGCGCTCTCGAACTATTTCGCAAGACGACGTTACTGAATACCAAAATAGAGGTTTTTTTGAGATGAGAACTATACTTGTCACGGGCGGCGCCGGTTTCATCGGCTCGAATTTCGTTTATTTCATGCTCCGCAAATACAGCGACCTGAAGATTATCAATCTCGACAAGCTGACTTATGCCGGGAATCTCGAAAATCTCGACGCGCTGAAGGGCGACACGCGGCACGAGTTCGTGCATGGCGACGTCTGCGACCGCGAACTGGTCGGCAGGCTGATGCAGGGCTGCGAGGCGGCCGTGCATTTCGCCGCGGAAACGCATGTGGACCGCTCGATTCTCAGCGCCGGCGAATTCATCCAGACGGACGTCATCGGCACGTTTAACATGCTCGAAGCGGCTCGCGAGGCAGGCGTCCGCCGGTTCGTTCATATCTCCACCGACGAAGTTTACGGCGACGCCGGCGAGGAACCCTCGACGGAGACCGACCCGCTGATGCCGCGCAGCCCGTATGCCGCCGCGAAGTCCGGCGCTGACCGGCTCGCTTTCTCTTACTTCACCACTTTCGGGCTGCCGGTAATTATAACGCGCTGCTCGAACAACTTCGGACCCTATCAGTACCCGGAAAAACTTATTCCGCTGTTCGTCACGAACGCGATTGACGACAAGCCGGTGCCGATTTACGGAACGGGCAAAAACACCCGCGACTGGATCTTTGTGGACGACCACTGCGATGCGGTCGACACCTGCCTGCACGCGGGCGACGCGCATAACGGCGAGGCTTTCAACGTCGGCGCCGCGACGGAATACTCCGTTTTGGAGATCACCGACTTCATTTTGGATTACTTGAAAAAACCGAAGAGTTTGTACAAGTATGTTGAAGATCGGTTAGGACATGTTAAGCGCCACGCGGTCAATCCGGACAAAATCAAGAACGCGCTGGGCTGGGAAGCCAAGTCAAAATTCGAAGAGGCAATGAGCAAAACGGTCCAGTGGTATATCGACAACGAGCCGTGGTGGCGCCGGATAAAGGAAAAGCAGGAAGATTACAAGAAATTCATGGATAAGTACTACGAAAACAAATAGGCGGCACGAAATCGTGCGCTCCGCGGGGAAAAAGCTGTGAAAATTGCGGTATTCGGATCGACGGGGATGTTGGGGCACAAGCTGCTCGAGAGTCTTGGCGCGGCCGGTTTTGATGCGGCGGCGGTCCCCGAGGATCAGGTTGATATCCGCGACTACAAGGCGGTTGAAGCGGCGATAACGGACATCAGGCCGTCGGCTGTGGTTAACTGCGCGGCGATAACGGACGTGGACGGCTGCGAGACGGACAAAGAGCTTGCGTATGCGGTGAACGTGACGGGCGCGGGAAACATCGCGCGGGCGTCGCTTGTGGTTCATGCGCCGGTCGTCTATATCAGCTCGGACTATGTGTTCGACGGCTGGAAGAAGCAGCCCTACGACGAGAAGGACACGGCGAATCCGCAGGGCGTGTATGCTAACAGCAAGTGGGCGGGCGAGAAGGCGGTCGCCGCCGAGCGGGGAGACTACTTCATCATCCGCACGTCGTGGCTGTACGGGCCGGGCGGAAAGAACTTCGTCGATACCATGCTCAAGCTCGCGCAGGAACGCGAAACGCTCACCGTCGTCAACGACCAAGTTGGCAGCCCGACATACACCGCGCATCTCGCAGGCGCTATTTCCAGAATTTTGAAGATTTACCTTATGGAAGGCTACGGCAAGCCCGGCATTTACCACATCTCCAACACCGGCTATTGCTCATGGCACGAGTTCGCGAAGAAGATCGTGGCGGTGCGCCCCGGCAAGGTCCGTGAAGTTAAGCCCGTATCCACCTCTGAATTCTACTCGAACGCGACCCGGCCTATCTCGCCGCGCCCCCAGTACTCCGTGCTCAGCAACGACAAGGCGAAAAAATGGTTCGGAATCGCGCTCCCGCACTGGGAAGACGCTCTCGCCGAATACCTCGCTTCGAAATAACTATTCACCGCTCCGGAAAACAAACCGAAATAAAACATCATTTTCAGGCAATCTATATTATTTTCTCGAGAATGGGGATATTAATAATAGGCTCCCGTTTGAAGGGGAGCATTGGGGAATAATGGCGGAAACTGAAGACCAAAAGCTGGCGAAGGCGTCGACAACGGTAAAAAAGGCTATCGGCATCATCATGGTGGCCACCTTGCTCAGCCGCCTGCTCGGATTTATCAAGCAGACGTCGATGGCGGCCATCTTCGGCAGTTCGCTGCAGACGGACGCCTTCTGGGCCGCGTTCGCGATTCCCGATCTGCTTTACCTGCTCGTCAGCGGCGGCGCGATGACCGCCGCGTTCATCCCCATCTTCACGGAATTCATAACTTCCGGCCGCAAGGAAGAAGGCTGGCGGTTCGCGAGCACGGTCTGGAACCAGATCGCGATTTTCCTGATCGTTTTCATAGCTTTCGGCGAAGTGTTCGCGGATTTCATCATACTGCTGCTTCCGGGGTTCAGGAACAACCACGAGGCGCTGGCCTACGGCGTCGTTTTCGTGCGGCTTCTCTACCCGATGGTGTTCTTCACCGCGCTGGCGGCGATGTGCAACGGAATTCTTCACTCACACAACCATTTCACGGCGCCCTCCGCGTCGTGGCTGATTTACAACATCTGCTTCATAGCCGCGTGCTTCATATTCCGGCATACGCTCGGCTTGCGCGGCGTGTGCATCGGCGTGGTCTTCGGCGCCCTCAGCATGGTTCTCGTTCAACTGCCAGTCATGCGCGCGAAGGGCATGCGCTATTCGTTCGTCATCGACTCGAAAAACCCCGATGTCAAACGCTATTGGAAGCTGTTTCTCCCCGTCATGCTCGGCATGTCGCTCGCGCAGATTAATCTGATGATAACGCCTACGATATTCGGATCGCTCGTCGGCACGGGCGCTATCACGTCGCTGAACTACGCCAACCGGATGATGTTCATCCCGCTTGGGATGTTCGGCAGCGCGATCTCTATGGCGGTGTTTCCCACTATGTCGCGAATGGCGGCCGAGGGTGATTTCAGGAACCTCGAACGCGCTCTCGCCCGCGGGGTGCGCGCCACGTTCATCTTCTCTCTGCCCTGCTCGGCATTTTTCATCGTCGCCGGCATCCTCTGCATCCGCCTCGTTTTCGGCTATGGCAAGTTCACTTTCGAAAACTGCCAAGCCACTGCCTTCGCGCTCACCTTTTACTCGATCGGCCTTATGGGCCACTCCGCAAATCAGGTCATCAACCGCGGCTTCTACGCTCGCAAGGATTCCATTACGCCAGTCATCACCGGCATAATCGCGCTCACCATCACCGCGCCTCTCTCGTGGTTCCTCATCAAAACGCCTCTCAGGCATGGCGGCATCGCGCTCGCCATCTCCATCGCCACTCTTTTCGACATGATTCTCCTCATAATACTCGCCAAACGCAAACTCGCTCTCGACCTCTCAAGCGTGCTCCCGATGTTCCTCAAGACCCTCTTCGCTTCCGCCGTTATGGGCGCTGCCGGATGGTTCGTTCTCCAGAAGATCAACATCGGCCCGGACCGCTTCGGTTTCAAACTGTCGCTCGAAGCTTTCGCCGCCGTTTGCGCCGTCTCCGGCATCGTCTTCGCCGCGCTCGCCAAAATCCTCAAAATCGAGGAATTCGACGAAATGCTCGGCATGGTTATCAGAAAATTCAAAAGATAATTACAACTTTCCTCGCATACGGGTATTATTAATAGCGAATCACCCAAGAAAATTTTGGGAAGATTCTTAATCCAACGGAGTCATTTATGGACTGGTGGAAGACATTTTTCGATGCGGAATACTACGGGCCGAACCTCGAAGCGATAAACGCGGAGCGCACTGAGGCCGAAGTTGATTTCGTTATTGAAGCGCTGAAGCTGAAGAAGCGGTCGGAGATTCTGGATCTCTGTTGCGGCACGGGGCGGCACGCGATAGAACTTGCCCGGCGCGGCATGCGCGTCTGCGGGCTGGACTATAACGCGGACTACCTCGAAACCGCTGCTCGGAAAGCGGCTGCGGCGGGCGTGAAGCTCGAACTCGCTCGCGGCGACATGCGGCGCATTCCGTTCGAGAACCGGTTTGCCGCCGCAATCAATCTTTTCGCCAGTTTTGGCTACTTCGAGCGCGACGCGGATAATTTCAAAGTCTTTTCGTCCGTCGCCCGGAGCCTGAAACCCGGCGGCAGGTTCCTGCTCGAAACGCTTAACCGCGAATGGCTCGTGAGCAATTTTCAGGAAATGCGCTGCTCGGAGGACGAAAACGGGCTCGAAACCGAGCTGAGCTTCTTCGATCCGAAGGAAGACGTCTGCGTCACTCGCTGGTTTTGGAAGCGCGGACGCCGCAAGACTGAGATGGAGAGCCGCGTTAAGATGTATTGCTACACAACCGTAAAGCGCGAGTTGGAAAAACGCGGCCTGCGGGTCGCTGACAGTTACGGCGACTACGATGGCAGCGCGTACGGCATGGAATCGGGCCGGCTGATCATTGTCGCCGAAAAGAAATAGTGGGCGGCTGAATATCTAGTTTGGGAGATCATCATGAAGAGACATAATAAAATAATCATAGTCACTACGCTGTTCGTAGCATTGCTGGCGCTTTGCGTGCGCAGTTTCTGCGCGGAAGAGATCGCATCAACCGATATTTTCGTCGGCGGGGAGAGCGGCTACGCGATCTACCGGATTCCGGCGCTTGTTGTGACGGCGAAAGGCACAATTCTCGCTTTCGCCGAGGCGCGCAAAAACGGGCCCGCCGACAGCGGCGACATAGACCTCGTTGTGAGGCGCAGCTTCGACAATGGAGCCACTTGGGAGCCGCAACGGCTTGTTTTCGAGGACGGCGCGCATACGATAGGAAATCCTTCGCCGGTTGTCGACCGCGAAACGGGCGCGATAATTCTCACTTTCAACAGGGACAACACCGACGTTCTGGTCACGCGCAGCGAAGACGACGGCGCGACCTGGTCGGCGCCCGCGGACATAACAAAGGATGTCACGCCCGCCGGATGGGACTGGTATGCCATGGGCCCCGGACACGCGATTCAGCTTCGCTCCGGGCGGCTGCTCGTCCCATGCGACCACAAAGAAAAGAATGTCCAGTATTCGCACGTCATATTCAGCGACGACGGCGGCAAAACGTGGAAACCCGGCGGTTCGCTCCCGAAACAGACGGACGAAGCCACCGCCGTTGAACTCGAAGACGGCTCGGTGATGATCAACATGCGGAATTACTACATGAGGGGCATGCGCGCCGTTGCCGTCAGCAAGGACGCCGGGCTCACTTGGTCGAAAATCATCTTCGCGCGCGACCTCATCGAACCCGTCTGCGAAGGCAGCATTCTCCGATATACGGCCGCGAAAACGAACCGCGTCAACCGGCTGCTGTTTTCGAATCCTGCGAGCCGCGTCAGGGAAAAGATGACGGTGAAAATCAGCTATGACGAAGGCAAAACGTGGCCGGCGTCGAAGCTCATAAACGCCGGGCGGTCCGGCTACTCCGATCTCGTCGCGCTTCCCGATCTGTCTGTCGGCATCATCTATGAAAACGGCAAAAAGGATTACTACGAGAAAATAACATTCGCAAGATTCACGCTGAACTGGCTGACCGACGGCAAGGATAAACTATAGAAGCGAAATCGTTTAGTCTTTCTGGCGGGCTGAAGCCCGCCAGCTACAAAAGATAAATGCAAATCCAACTAACTTTGACGCGTAATAACAATCTTTCTGTTAATCATTTCGTGTTGACGAATCACATTCTCAATGATAGTTTACTATTAAAATCGTATCCGCGGTGAATAATGAAGCCACATTCCAAGAGAATACATGTTCATAAACCAATTAGACTCGCTTCGGGCGCGCTGTGCCTGTTGCTCATTGCAGGAATGGCGTTCGGCTGCGGCAAAAAAACGCCGCCGCCTCAATTCACGAAAGTTAAAGTGAAGCGAGGTGAGATCATGCAGCAGATAACTGCCGCGGGCACGATCGTGCCGGAGCGGCAGGTTGCCATACAGTCAGAGCGCGGCGGCCTTGTGAAGGCGATACACGTCAATGTCGGCGACGCGGTAAAGGAAGGCCAGCTAATCATCGAGTTGCGCGATGAAGAGCTCAAAATGCAGGTGATGCGCGCGGAAGCGGCGGTGGCCGAGTATCGCGCGATGCTCCAGCAGCTTAAGGATCAGCCCCGGAAACTCGATCTGATCACCGCTCAGGGCCGTCTCGACGACGCCCGCCGCAAGGCGGAACACGCCCGGCTCACTCTCGACAGAATGAAAACGCTCCACGAACAGGGCTATCGCTCGGACGCGCTGCTCGAACAGTCTCAGCTCGAATTCGAATTGGCGCAGCAGGAGTATAAGTCTGCACAGGATTACATAGCCGAACTTAAAAAGGGAGCGTTGAAACAGGAGCTTGAAGCGGCGCAGTCGAAGCTGGAGAACGCGCAAGCGGAGCTACAGATATCAAAAGAGAGCCTGTCGAAGTCGTACATATATGCGCCTATATCCGGAACCGTAATCCGCAGGAAGATCGAGGTCGGCGACGCTATTTCGCCCGGCACCTCGCAGGGCGGCACCTCAATGCTCGAAATAGCGGACGCCGGAACGCTCTATTTCGAGGGCAACCTGGACGAAACGGACGCCGCGCGGGCGCGTGTCGGCATGCCGGCGAACATCAAGGTGGATGCGCTTCCGGACCGCAAGTTCAAGGGCGACGTAATTCGGATCGCTCCCGCCGCGGAAAGCGGCGCGCAGATGAATTACATGAGCAACGACAAGAATGTCGTTTTCCCTGTGAAAGTTGAGATTACGGGCGACAAAAAGGGGCTGCTTACCGGCATGAGGGCGGACGCCGGAATTGAGATAAAGCGGCACAAAAACGTTCTTCTGGTTCCGCTTCTCTCCGTGAAGTATGAGAACGACAAGGAAGGCGTTTACCTGCCGCCGAAAAAGAAAGGCAAGAAAGCGGAAAAGCCTCGTTTCGTCCCTATTGAGACAGGCATCGACGACGGAAAATTCATCATTGTCAAAAAAGGCCTCAAGGAAGGGCAGGAGATCTGCGAGAACTACACTCCGGCGCCGCCTGAAAGCGCGCAAGGAAATAAATAATAAAAGGCGGCATTTGGCCCAACGCCATATTCATGATAAACATCGACAGTCTTTCAAAAACGTTTTATCTGACGCGGAAGCTATCGCTCGATGCGTTGAAGGAAGTGAGTTTCGAAGTGGCGGACGGCGAATTCGTGTCGATCATGGGCCCGTCCGGGTCCGGCAAGTCGACGCTGATGAGCATATTAGGCTGTCTCGACGTTCCGACGGGCGGTTCCTACCGGCTCGGCGGCGAGGAAGTCTCGAAAATGCGCTCCCGCCAGCTCGCGAACACGCGCAACCGGACAATCGGGTTCGTGTTCCAGTCGTTCAACCTGCTGCCGATGCTGAGCGCGTGGGAAAATGTGGCGCTGCCGACGCTTTACTCGAAAAAGAAAATCAAACGGAAACAGAAAGCGATTGAGATACTCGAACAGGTCGGGCTGGGCACGCACGTCAGGCACAGGCCGACTCAGATGTCGGGCGGGCAGCGGCAGCGCGTGGCGATCGCCCGCGCGCTCGTCAACGACCCGGACCTGATACTCGCCGACGAGCCGACCGGGAACCTCGACTGGGACACCGGCATCGAAATCCTAGAGATTTTCAAACAACTTAACCGGCAGGGGAAGACCATAATAGTCGTCACTCACGAGGAGGAGATCGGCCGCATGGGCCACCGTATTCTCCGACTCCACGACGGCCGGCTTGTCGCCGACGAAAGGCTGCGCGAACGCGATGTTTAACTCGGTTCTAATAGCTCTCAAATCGCTGCTCGGAAACAAAGTGCGTTCCGCGCTTACGCTGCTTGGCGTCATCTGCGGCGTGGCGTCTGTTGTCATCGTTCTGTCCGTCAGCGAAGGCCTGAAAAAGGACATGGAGAAGACTTTCGAGGACCTCGGCACGAACATCGTCGAGGTTTTCCCTAATTATTCGGCAAAGGCCCGCAAAAGCATCAGGTTTTCAATGGCCGACATTGAGCTTCTCAAAGCGCGCTGCCCGTCCGCCGAACTGTTCTCCCCGAACGTCGGGCGCGAATGGACCGCAACTTACGGAAGATCATCGGAATCGGCCAACGTGAACGGCGTGTTGCCCGACTTCTTTAAGGTCAGAAAAACCAACAAGGTGGCTATCGGGCAGGAGATTTCGCGCAGCGACGTGGACCAGAAGCGCCGCGTTGCCGTGATCGGCAGCGGAATCGTTGAAAAACTCTTTCAGGGGCGCAGCGTTCTCGGCCGCGATATCCGCATCAACCGCATTACCTTCACCGTCATCGGTTACATGGAGAAAAAAGAGGAAAACTATTACTGGGGCGACAACATCATTCTGATTCCGCTACCTGTCGCTCAGAAAATGATCGGCTCTGACGAATTCTGGGGTTTCGACGTGAAAGCCCGCAGCGCGGAAGCTGTTCCGAACCTCAAGGATGAGATCAGGCTTGCCCTGATGCGCGACCGCGGCTTCACGCCCGCCGAAGCGCAAGAGTTGATTCAAATCTACGACGCCGGCGCGTGGCAGAAGGAAAGCCGGCAGATGATCCACACCATAGTCATCTTTCTCGGCGTCATCGGCGGCATTTCGCTGCTCATAGGCGGAATCGGAATCATGAACATCATGCTCGTCTCCGTCATGGAGCGCATTCGCGAGATCGGCATCAGAAAAGCCGTCGGCGCGACCGAATTCGACATCATGTTCCAGTTTATCGTCGAGGCGGTCACGCTTTGTGTTGTCGGCGGCCTGATCGGAGTCGCGCTTGGCTGGTTCGGAAACTCGCAACTCGAAAAGCTGCCGCAATTCATCAAGCTGCCGATGTCGGTTAAAACATGCGCGATCGCGCTTTCGGTCAGCATCGCTGTAGGCCTGATCTCCGGACTCTGGCCCGCCGCGAAGGCCGCGCGTCTGAATCCCATCGAGGCGCTGAGGCATGAGTAGCGCGGGCGCAGTATCGAAATCTTATGAGATTAAATCAAGGAGAACCCGGATGTCGAAGGCGAATCTAAAGAAAAACTTCAAAATTCGATATTCCTTGTTCGATATTCGATATTCCTTTTTTAGTGTTTTCTCGTTTCCATGCATAGCGGCTATCACAATTATTGCCTTGTTTTCGGTCTTGTTTTTTGCTCTTCCGGCGGCGGCGCAGCAAGCAGCGCCTGAATCCGCCTCGCTCGACGAGCTTATAAGCCTTTCGCTCCAAAACGATTCGAATTTCAGGCAACTCGCCGACCAGTACGGCGTGACGGCGCTGACTCTGGGCAAGGACCGGGACGCGCTGTGGCCCGCTCTGCGCCTCGGATACGACCACAACCGGTCAAGTTACCTCGATGAGATTTCCGGGCGGTATACGGTCAATGTAGGGGCTTCCTACCCGCTGCGGGACGGCGGCCGCCGGCGCCGGCAGATCGTTTACGATCGCGGCCTGCTCGATTCGCTCGACCGCCGCATCTCCGCCTATCGCCGCGACCGCGCCATGGAGGTCTTCAAAAAGTATGTCGACCTGCTCGCCGGAACCGCGAACATCGATGTTCTCGACCAGGCTATCGC
>Ga0172379_10003549_pt1 | contig 24592 bp, 22 predicted proteins | sample GrowelOW334metaG_FD_119756 | JGI IMG/M metagenome (GOLD analysis project Ga0172379, IMG submission 119756) | Groundwater microbial communities from an aquifer near a municipal landfill in Southern Ontario, Canada - Groundwater well OW334 metaG | ecosystem: Environmental > Aquatic > Deep...
AGCGTCGTCTTGCCCGAATCGATATGAGCGGAAATTCCAATGTTTCGCATTTTGTGAATGTCTATGGACATCTTGAGCCTTCACCTCATTGCAATAGAATGGCGGACGCCACAAAGCGCCGTTCGCGGAATCGAAGCTGTACATGGCAGCATTGTTGATTACAGTGCGGGAGATTGTAGAAAAACCTGCGGTTTGTTCCCATTTATTAGAAAATCAGCTACCTGGCTACAGTATAGTGGAGAAAGTACATTTTTTCAATACCCACATGAGGCAATGGGGTGGCCGGGAAAGGGCGCAAAAAGCGGCGGCAGGAAACCCTGCGGCGCCATTCTCCTTTGAGCGGCACCGCAGACAAATTTGCCCTCGATTTCAGAGATACTCAATCTCCCACTCGACCGGCGCCGTATCCCTCAGCATGGCGCTGACACCGCAGTATTTTTCCTGAGAGAGCTGGCACGCTTTCTTTACGTTGTCCGGGTTGAGATTGTCGCTTTTCTTGAATTGATATACCAATTTGAAGTGAATGTATTTTTTCGGGTGCTCTTCCCTGCTCTCCGCTTCAGCCCGCATGGCGAACCACGTACAGGGTTCCCTCATTTTTTTGAGGATTGACGCCACATCCATGCCTGAGCAGCCGGAAAGGGCGGCCAGGAGCAGGACTTTCGGGCGCGCTCCACTGTCGTGTCCGCCATCGGCCTCTGCCGCATCCATGACGATCGCATGACCGCTCACGTCAGATTCGAAAGCCATATCGCCTTTCCAGATTGTCTTGACCTCGTTTTTCACACTATGCCTCCCATGGCTGCATGATATCGCGTTTTAGAGTCCGTCTAAAACATAGCAAAATATCCAACCCTTCGCAAATGGGTTCTCAATGCGCGGGCCAAATTTTGCCATCACGGGCCGTCCCTCTTCGTTGCGCATAATTATTCTTGCGTATATATTGTATTCACATCATGGAAGCCTGGGTCAGATCATTCAACGCATTATGGATCGCGCAGCTTTTTGCCATCATTGGCTTCTCGACATCCAATCCGATAATCCCCTTGTATTTGACCGAACTCGGCATCCGTGACCCCGCGGCGCTTAACTGGTGGACAGGCGCCATCAATGGCATATCAAGTCTGGCTTTGGCCATTTTCGCGCCCATGTGGGGAGCCCTGGCTGATAATTATGGCAGAAAGATCATGCTGCTGCGGGCGATGATTGGCGGTTCGATTATCATTGGACTGCTTGCTGTCACCAACTCTCCCTGGCAAGTTCTCCTCCTCAAGACGCTTCAGGGCTGCATCACCGGCACGATCGCCGCGGCAACCGTCCTCACCGCTTCCATCGTCCCCGCTGCGCAGGTGGGGTATCGGCTCGGCCTCATTCAGATGGCGGTGTTCATAGGGAATTCTCTTGGACCAATGCTTGGTGGCATGATCACCGATCTCGCGGGAGCGCGAGTGAATTTTCTCGCCACCGCCGTTCTCCTGGCCGCTTCAGCTTTTATCGTCCTGAAAAATGTGAAGGAAGAATTCGTTCCCGCACCGAAAACAAAATCGATTTTCAGGAATGCCATTCCCGATTTTTCCGTCCTCGCCTCCAGCAGGGAGCTTTTTCCTTTGATGGTGGTTATCTTTTTCATCCAATTCTCCAATTCGGTCGCTGGCCCCATAATACCCCTCGTTGTCCTCGATATGACCAATGTCCTTGAGGGGGTTGGTTCGCTTTCAGGACTTATCATTGGCGTCGCCTCGATAGGTGGCGCTCTTGGATCGGTACTCGCTGGGAAAATCTCAGGAAAACTGGGCTATGAGAGGGTTCTTCTTGTCTGCATTGCCGGCGCCTTCCTCTTCTATCTTCCCCAGGGCTTTGCGACGGAGCCTTGGCAGCTTGTGCTGCTTCGATTCGTCTCAGGATTTTTCATGGGCGGAACCATGCCTACGGCGAATGCCCTCATCGCCTTCAGGGCGGAAAGGAAAAAGCAGGGAGCGATCTATGGTCTTTCTTCGGCTATGTCGAGCGGCGGGAATGCCATCGGGCCCGCTTTCGGCGCATTGGCCGCTACGATGATTGGGTATCCGGCCGTATTTTTCACGACAACGATATTATTGGGCGCATTGGGAATTGGCTTAGGGAAACAAGTTTTTGGACTGAGGGCTCAGCGAAGCGACGCTGAATCGGCTGGAAAATAAAAGCGCGAAAATACAATGTCCATTAGAATTCGTGCTGGCTTTGGGGGGAGGGCAACCCGAGCTGCCTTATTTTAGTTCGCTGATACCGAGAACATCAATTGATCGGTGTAGAAACCGCTCGCAGCTGTCTGCGGGAGGCTGAGGATTGTAAGGGCGACTTTGAGGGGCGCGCTGTACTTGGAGGATTTGCCCGACGTGGCGAAGGAAAACATGCCGCCGCGGGCCGAAGAGGTCGCGTCGCCAAGGCAGAGCTGATAGGGAATAGCGTCGGTCGCGGCACCCGAGGCATCGCGGAGCGAGCCACCATTGGCGGAATAGACGTTTACCGAGTATGAGGTAGGCAGATTGGAGAATAGGTGAGCGTTTCCGAGTTGAACGGTCGCGCCCGACTTGATCTCGAATCTGGAAGCGGAATTCTTGCTGTAGCTGACATTGTTGCGAAGCGTTTCGGCGCCGGGAATATATCCGACAACCTGGGTGGTTCCATCCTGGGCGAAGTCGAGGGAAAGGCGTAGAACAGTCGGCACAACGGCCATAATCTGAATGGTCGTAGACTGGCTGGAAGTCCCTTTCTGAGCGTAGGCGCCCGCGATCGCCGCGAACACCAATACCGCGAGAATGGCCTTCTTCGCAGATCCTCTCACTTTTCCCTCCTCGTCTTGTTGATACATCAACAATACTATGAGGAGAGATTTCGCTTATGATTCAAACCCCTGTATTCGGCTCATTCAGGCTTATTTAAAGTGTTTTTTTGGAATATTTTCGAGTTATTTTCTCCAATATCTCCATTCGATAAAGTCTTTTAGGATAAGTTGTTAAAACGACCAAAATCTCCAAAATCTCCAACAGGCGGCGATAACGATAAGCAGGAATGAAGGGTCGCTAAAAAAAGCGGCGCGGCATTGGCCGCGCCGCTGAAGTTCATTTCGCTATGGCGGTGAGTTCCATCTCAAAAACCAGGTAAGAATCAGCGGGAATAACGCCGCTTATGCCTGAGGATCCATACGCCAATTCCGGCGGAATGACGACGAGCCTCTTTTCGCCTTTTCGCATTGTGGAGACGACTTTGTCCCAGCCTTCTATGATATCGCCCGTTCCGATCTGGAACTTGAACGGACCGCCGGAGAGCGCGGATTGGTCGAAGACAGTTCCATCCAGAAGCATACCTTTGTAGATCACCGAAACGGTGTTACCCTTTGCGGGAACCTCGCCGAAGCCTTTGCGGATCACTTTCTGGAAAATGCCGAATTCATCCTTGACCGCATCGGGCCATTTTGCGGCAATGGCAGCCATGTCAGCGTCCCGCTTGGCCTGGGAGCCCGCCTTGAGAGCCGCGTAGGCGGCGCTTAGCCTCTCATCCCAAGCTTTCTGCGAAACATCGAAGGATTTGGCCGCCGCTCCGAAGCGCTCGATCCGCACTTTCTTGATAGCGTCGCCAACGCTTATCGAATTGACGACTTCCATTCCTTCAACCACTTTGCCGAACACCGAATGCTTCCCATCGAGCCACGCTGCCGGCCCCAGGGTAATAAAGAATTGGCTTCCGTTGGTGTTGGGCCCTGAATTGGCCATCGAGAGGACGCCAGGGCCATCGTGCTTGAGTTCGGGAGAGAATTCGTCGGGGAATTTGTAGCCTGGGCCACCCGTGCCATTGCCGAGGGGATCGCCGCCCTGAATGACGAAGCCAGGCTCAACCCTATGGAAGACAATGCCATCGTAGAACGGCTTCCCTTTTGCGGCATCGAGCTTACCTTCCGCGAGTCCGACGAAATTGCCGACCGTAAGCGGGGCTTTTTCGAATTCAAGGGAAAGGACGATATTCCCCTTGGTGGTTTCTAGAATCGCGTACAGGCCATCAGGCCTTTCGTTCGTCTGGCATGATGCCAAGCTTGCCGCCACAGCGAAAAAAGCCAGGGTGAATATAAACGTATGAATTCTTTTCATTCTTGCCTCCGCGCCAAACGAACCTACCATATCAGAAAAGCGGGGTTGATGAAAGATCCGCCGCGAACTGATTTATCTTTGCGGGTCGAAGGCCACAAAGCTTGACGGCGGCTTTCCGCCGGGCGATGATGCATCGAGAAAGCGCAAGGAGCGAGCAATGGCCGAGACTGAATATACGAGACCCACATGGGATGAATACTTCATGGAAGTCTGCAACGCGATCGCGAAGCGCGCCACCTGCGACAGGGGAAGGTCGGGCTGCGTGATAGCGAAGGACAATCAGATCCTGGCTACAGGTTATGTCGGGGCACCGAGCGGTCTGCCGCACTGCGATGAAGTCGGGCACCAAATGAAGAAACTGATCCATGAGGACGGCACGGTAACCCAGCACTGCGTGCGCACCGTCCATGCCGAGCAGAACGCCATCTGCCAGGCCGCCCGAAGGGGCGTCGCCATTCAGGGAGCCACGCTGTATTGCCGCATGACACCCTGCCGAACCTGCGCCATGATGATCATCAATTGCGGCATCGCACGAGTAATCTGCGAAAGAAGATACCATGATGGCGCGGAGAGCGAAGAAATGTTCAAGATTGCTGGCGTCGCTTTGGAATACGTCTTCGACGAAGTCCAGAAATACAGCAACCAGTGAAGGTCGTCCTGAAGCTCGCCCGCAAGAAGCTGCCGATTGAATAAAACCTCCGCTTCCCTGTAAAGTAGGGAACGTGAGCATCAACGTCGTTTTCATCGGCGAGATAGTCGGCAAGAGCGGTGTCTTCGCCCTCAAGTCCACCCTTTCCGAGATCAAAGCCCGCTATTCCCCCGATTTCATAATAGCCGGCGCGGATTCGGCGACAGGCGGAGCTGGCTTGGGCGTCCAGCATGCCGTCTATCTCCGCAAACTCGGCGTCGATTGTCTCACGGTCGGCGATTGCGCCTACTATAAAATTGACATGACGGAATTCTACCCGAAAGCCGGCTGGGTGCTTCGCCCGGCGAACTATCCCTACGAAAACCCGGGGAGGGGCTGGAGAGTATTCTCGACCAAGGCCGGGAAGATTGTGGTAGTCACTCTGCTTGGACAGGCGGGATTCCCCCGAGTGCACGCGGAGAACCCATTTCCCACGATCGACCACATCCTCGAGCGAATCGGTGCGGATACGAAAGCTGTCGTCGTTGATTTCCACGCCGCAACGACGGCTGAGAAATTGACGCTTTCAAGCTACTTGGATGGAAGAGTATCGGCCGTCATCGGCAGCCACTGCAAGGCTCTCACCGCCGATGCCCGCGTGATGAAAAACGGCACTGCCGCTCTTACCGATTGCGGTCGGACTGGCAGTATATTATCGGTAGGCGGTATGGATCCCGACGCCCGCGTGAAGGAGTTCATGACCGCCGTCCGTGTGTGGGAAGGCGATGGAACCCTGGGATTGGAAGTGCAAGGATGCTTCTTCCGCATAGGCGATTCGGGGCTGGCGGAACACATGGAAAGCTTCAGGGTGCCCTGTAAGGAGATGCTCGATGAAAGAACTGGGAACGGTCAAGAAGATAGACGGTAAATTCGTCAGTGTGGCGATAGCGATGCATGACGGATGCGAATCTTGCATAAATGGTTCGTGCAAGGCGGGACGAAGCGCTCTTAAAACCTATAATTCCAATGATATCGATGTGATTGAAGGCGATGAGGTGGAGATCGAAGTGAGGAGCGCCGAGCAGGCAAAGGGAGCGTTCTGGGTTTTGGGGTTGCCGCTGGTCGCCCTTTTTGTCGGTTACGGATTGGGTCGCCTTCTTTTTCCTTCGGCAAGCGAAGCTCCGGCGGTCGCTTCGGCCGGAGCGCTGTTCGTCATAGCCCTTGCGGCAGGATTCCTAGTCCAGAAAGCCAGGAAGAACGATTCCCTTCCCGTCCTGACGAGAAAATGCGGCTGAAAAGGACCCGCGCTGGCTGATCCAGCCAGAGGTCCACTTTCAATAAAAACGTTTCTTCATCTAGAAATCTGCGTTTGACTCCAGCTTTAATCGGTGAAATAATAAATGGAGGCCAGCGTCGCTGGCATTTCCAGACATTCTGGGGCAAATGGAGATAGGCGGATGAAACGATCATTATTCTTCTGTCTTGCTACGGTGTTGCTTTTCACGGCGGCCATTGCCGGAGCGGCGCCGAAGTCTGAAGACTTTTATTCGGTGTATTCAGGAGAGCTGACGACGCTGAACTATCTTGTCGTCGCGGCTGAAAATGAACATTCCGTCATCGCCAACGTCATTGACGGACTCGTGGAATATGACAAATACGGCGTACTCGTTCCTTCTCTCGCCACCGATTGGTCAAATTCCGCCGATGGCAAAACCTGGACTTTCACGCTCCGCAAGGGAGTGAAATGGGTGGATAGCAAGGGCAAGGATTACGCGGAAGTCGTCGCCCAGGATTGGGTCGACGCTGCGAAATACCTCTTCGACAAGAAGAACGCCTCGCTTACGGCCAACATCGCCTACGCGGTCATCAAGAACGCAAAGCCCTACTTCGAAGGCAAATTGACCGACTTCAGCCAAGTCGGTGTCAAGGCTTTGGATAAATATACAGTACAATATACGCTTGAAAAGCCTGTTCCCTATTTTTTGAGCATGCTCACCTATGTTTGTTTCTTGCCGGTCAACGGCGATTTCCTCGCTAGCGTCGGCACAAGGTTTGGCACCGACAACAAGACGATCCTCTACAATGGTGCCTACATCGTCGACAACTTCGAGCCACAGGTGGGGAGAAGACTTGTCCGCAACGACAAATACTGGGACAAGGACCATGTCTATATAAAAAGGCTCAATTACAAGTACAACAAAGAAGCGAGCACCCTGGGACCGGAACTCTTCCTCCGCGGCGAGATATCATCCGTGACGATTCCCAGCTCGCTCATCGATTCGTGGATGAAAGACCCTGCCAAGAAAGCGATCGTCAGGCCGGCGGAGACTTCGTCCTACACTTATTTCTACGCTTTCAACTTCAATCCGAGTTTCGACGCTCAGTACGAGCCCGACAACTGGAAGATTGTCGTGAACAATAAAAACTTCAGGGAAGCGCTCTTCCATGCCCTGGATAGAAAGGCGGCCATGATGACGGCGGAGCCGTACGCGCCGGAAAGAAGACTCCAGAACACGATAACACCTCGCAATTTCGTCAACGCTGGCGGGAAAGAGTATGTCGAAATGGCCGATTTGGCCAAGTTCGCCAAAACCGATTCCTTCAATAAGGTGCTTGCCCTGGACTTCAAAGCCAAGGCTATGGCCGAGCTCGCCGGAAAAGCGAAGTTCCCCGTCAAAGTCATGATGCCCTACAATGCCGGATCGACCGATTGGACCAATAGGGCACAAGTCGTGGAGCAGCAGCTCGAAAATCTCCTCGGCAAGGATTTTATCGACGTCCTTCCCGTTTCCTTCCCGTCCACGAACTTCCTCGGCGCGACCCGCCGAAAAGGCAATTATGCCCTCCAGGAATGCAACTGGGGCCCGGATTATGCCGATCCCGAAACCTACACCGATCCCTTCGTGACCGGATCGAACTACAACTGGCCCGAGAAAGCCGCGGGATACATGCAGGCTAATGGCAAGACGACTTACGAGAACATGGTCGACGCCGCCAAAGCCGAAGTAGTCAACATCGCGAAGCGCTACGATCTCTTCGCAAAAGCCGAAGCGTATTTCATCGGAGAAGCCTTCGTCGTTCCCTACGCGATCGGCGGCGGCGGTTTCGAAGCGTCCAAGCTCGAGCCATTCTCCTATCCCTTTGCCCCCTTCGGCATGTCCTACCTCAAGTTCAAGGGGCAGACGGTCATGCAGAAGCCGCTCTCAACGGAAGCGTACAACAAGCTGAAAGACGCGTGGGAGTCGGAACGCGAAGAAGCCCTCAAGAAATCCAAGTTCTAAGACGATAAAAAGCATACTTTACAGACTCGACGCAGGCGGGGGAAACCCCGCCTGCGTCGGATTGAAGGCAGTGGAGCGCCAATGATCAGATATGTCCTGAAACGATTCCTGCAATCCATGATTACGCTTTTCATTGTCGTATCCATGGTGTTCCTGCTCATGCGGCTCCTTCCGCTCGAGGGCTATTTCGGAGATGGATACGACAAGCTCTCCGCGGTGCAAAAGACGGCCGCCCTCGAACGGATGGGCCTCCTCGATCCCTGGTATCTCCAGCTCGGCCATTTCTATGCCAGACTTGCCAAGGGCGATTTGGGCACGTCCATTATTTACCGCAGGGATGTTCCGGTGACGGAAGTGATTGCCCCTCGGATCCCCTACTCCATGTATTTCGGAATTACCGCAACGCTCATGGCACTGGTTCTTGGCTTGACGCTCGGTGTTTTCATGGCGCGGAAAAAAGGTAAAACTTTGGACAAGGCCGGAACCGCCTATATCGTTCTCATCAACGCCGTTCCCTCCGCTGTTTACCTGCTTTTCATTCAGCTTTATGGCACGAGCCTTTTTAATCTTCCCATTCTTTTCGACAAATACCGCGTGAAGAGCTGGATATTGCCCGCAATCTCCCTGTCGCTGGGCGGCGTCGCCGGCTACGCGATGTGGATGCGCCGATATATGGTCGACGAGCTCAACAAAGATTACATAAAACTGGCGAGAGCGAAGGGGCTTCCTGAGAAGCTCATTATGGTCCGCCATGTGATGCGCAATGCCTTCGTGCCCATGGCGCAGTATCTTCCCGCGGCCATACTCTCTACGATTTCCGGCTCGATCTACATAGAATCGCTCTATTCGATTCCCGGAATGGGGGGGTTGCTTGTCGATGTCATCCAACGTCAGGACAATCCAATGGTGCAGGCGCTCGTTCTTATTTTTTCCTCGGTGGGCATCATCGGACTATTCCTCGGAGACATCCTTATGGCGATATTCGATCCGAGGATAAAGCTCGTGAAAGGGGAGGGCGCGCGATGAGCGACAAACTTCCCGAAGCCATCGATCCGTCACTTTTCGAGTTCGCCGAATTCGATGAGGGGGCGGGCGAGCGCATCGGCTATTCCGATTATTCGTACTGGAAATCGACCCTCAAGGTATTCCTTAAAAACAAGATAGCTCTGCTTCTGTTGATCGTGCTCACTGCCTTGCTCTTGTTCACGTTCATTCAACCTCTTCTGCCCGGGCAAAATTCCCCCACCAAAATCCATATCGATCCAGCGACGAGCGTTCAGATGCGCAACAGGCTTCCCGATTCGACGTTCTGGTTCGGCACCAATTCGATCGGCCAGGATCTCTGGGCGCGCATTTGGAGCGGCACGAGAACGAGCCTCCTCATAGGGCTCATCGTCGGTTTTTTTGAAATGGTCGTGGGAATCATCTATGGAGCGCTCTGGGGCTACGTGCGTAAGCTCGACCGCGCCATGACGGAAGTGTATAACGTCCTCAATAATATCCCCACAACGATCATCCTTCTCCTGATGGCCTACATCCTGAGGCCCGGGTTCAGGACCATGATCATCGCGATGTGTCTGACGGGCTGGCTGGGCCTCGCCCGCTTCGTGAGAAACCAAATAGTGATCATACGGGACAGGGAATACAACCTGGCCTCGCGATGTCTCGGCACGCCGACGGGAAGGATCATCGGACGAAACCTTCTGCCCTACCTCGTATCCGTAATCATGCTCCAAACGGCGCTTTCGATTCCCGGGACGATCGGTTGGGAAGTGTTCCTCACCTATATCGGGCTTGGCCTGCCGGTGAGCATCCCCTCTCTCGGGAATCTCGTCAACGAAGGCCGGCTCATCATGATGTCGCCGGATTTACGATACCAGCTCATTTTCCCCACGATCGTGCTGTCCATCATCACGATTTCCTTCTATGTTCTGGGTAACGCGTTCGCCGACGCGTCCGACCCGCGCAATCACGTGTAGGGGGAGAAGATGGCCGATATCGCCGAAGAAATAATCCTCGATGTGAAAGATATCGTTATAAAATTCAACCTAAGAGGCCAAGTTCTCACGGCTATACGGGGAACCAGCCTCGATGTACGGAAGGGCGAAACCCTCGCCATTGTCGGGGAATCGGGCTCAGGGAAATCGGTGCTCACGAAGTCCTTTCTCGGGATGCTGGACAAGAACGGCTGGGTCGATTCGGGTTCCATCCTCTTCGAAGGCAAGGATCTTGCAACTTTCCGCGATGAAAAGCCCTGGTTGTCGATCCGCGGCAAGAAGATTTCAATGGTATTTCAGGATCCGATGACTTCTCTGAACCCGCTCAAGAATGTAGGCGCGCAGATCGCGGAAGTATACGCTCTCCATCGTGGCTACACAGCGAAACAAGCGACCGAAGCGGCAGTTGAAATATTGGATCGTGTCGGCATTCCCGATGCGGGGAAACGGCACAGGCAATATCCGCACGAGTTTTCAGGCGGCATGAGGCAGCGCGTCGTCATCGCGATAGCCATGGCCTGCGCACCGCGCGTCCTTATCTGCGACGAACCGACCACCGCGCTCGACGTGACCATCCAGGCGCAAATACTGGATCTCATACGATCGCTCCAGCAAGAGTATGATTTCACGACGATTTATATTACGCACGACTTGGGAGTGGTAGCCAACGTCGCCGACCGGGTGGCCGTCATGTACGCGGGGAAAATCATCGAATGCGGCAGCGCCGAGGAAGTTTTCTACGATCCGCGCCATCCCTACACATGGGCGCTGCTCTCCTCCTTGCCGCAGTTGGGCATAAAGGGCAAGCCCCTCTTCTCCATCAAAGGGACGCCGCCAAGCCTCTTCAAGGAAATCGAAGGCGACGCATTCGCTGCCCGAAATCCCTACGCTCTCAAGATCGATTTTTTGCGCGAGCCGCCGAGATTCCAGGTGAGCCCCAGCCACTGGGCGTCGACATGGCTGCTCGATCCGCGAGCTCCGAATGTGGAACCGCCGGAGATAATTAGGAACTTGCAGGAATCGCGGCAGGTGCAGGATGCCTGGCTCTCCGGCTCGAAAGCCTGACCAAGGAAAGGGAAAGACGATGCGCGATATTGAAAAAATTCTTGAAGTAAAGGATTTGTCCGTCGACTTCAAAGTCAAGGGCGGAACGTTTCGCGCCGTCGACAAGGTGAATTTCTTTATCCGCAAGGGCGAGACATTCGGTCTCGTTGGGGAATCGGGGTCCGGCAAGACGACGATTGGCCGCGCGATAGTAAGGATCAACGAAGCCAGCGGCGGGGAGATTCTCTACAAGGGTAGGCGTATCAACGGCCGGATCTCAGCCGAACTCGACCGGGAAATAGTGCAGAAAATCCAGATGATATTCCAAGACCCCATGGCATCGCTCAATGAGAGGGCGAAAATCGACTATATCGTTTCGGAAGGCTTGTACAACATCCATGGATTTTCGAGCGAAGAAGAACGAAAGGCCCTCGTGCAGAAGGCTCTTCTGGAAGTCGGTCTGCTCCCTGAATTCGCGAGCCGCTTTCCCCATGAATTCTCGGGCGGCCAACGTCAAAGGATCGGCATCGCGAGGGCCCTCATAATGTCCCCCGACTTCATCATCGCCGATGAGCCAATATCCGCGCTCGATGTATCGATCCGCGCCCAAGTGCTGAACCTGCTTTCGCAGATACAGAAGACGAAGGGGCTTTCGCTGATGTTCATAGCCCACGATCTCTCCGTCGTCCGCTTCATCACCGACAGGATCGCCGTAATTCATCTGGGGAAAATAGTAGAGTTGGGCGATACCGAAGAAATATTCTCGAAGCCCTTGCATCCCTATACGCGCGCTCTTCTCTCGGCCGTTCCCATGCCTGACCCCCGAAGGGAAAAGGGTAAGAAAGCAACGCCTTACGATCCCGCCTGTCACGATTACTGCGCGGCCGCTCCATCCTGGCGGGAAGCTTTTCCGGGGCATTTCGTGTATGGGAACGAGGAAGAAGTGGAAGATTGGACGAAACGCTTCGTTTAGAGACTTGCGCCTATGCCGAAACGGAAATAGAGGATGAGCGAGGAAAGGCCCAGAAAGGCGGCAGCCGCGAAAAGTATCCTGCGCGCCCGCTTGTTGGATCGGGGAGAAGCATTTTCTCCAACGTCTTTCCCGCCGTGGCGCCTCATGAAGGCGTCGTCCCTGAGGTAAAGAAACCAGGCGATGAGGAGAAGGAATCCCATAATGGATACTGCCAGCCATTCCACGTAATACAATTTTCCAATGAGCTTTGCGCCTGCCAGAAAGCTCGCGCCAAGGCAGATGGCGCCTATTGTCGCGCCCAGGGCGAAATCGCCGAGGGCAAGGCTTCGGGGCGAGGGAGCGATGGCATGATGCTTAGCGTTTCGATGGTTCATCGGTGGCATTGTGAAAGCTTCCCTCGACATTGTCAATGTTTGGGAGGCGGAAGATGAAGCGAGGAGACATGCTTTGAATAACGCGATGGATGATGCGCGCGGCGCGGCGATCGGCGGAGAAGTGTCCCTTAGGCTCAGCCGGAAATGCAGAGAAGTGATGGAACTTCCCGGCAGGCCACTTTCAGGCCTCGCCGTCATAGTGCTGCGTGGTGGCCAGATTGCATGGGAAGAGTATTTCGGCTCAAGGCGTTTTATTGACACTGGGGGAGGCGAGAATCTGCCTGTCGATGCCGAAACCAGGTGGAGAGTCGCTTCCATGTCCAAGCCCGTGACAGCCTTGGGGGCGATGAGCCTCGAAACCAAGGGCCTCCTCGATCTCGATCAGGATATTTCGGCGTATCTGGGCTATCCTCTGCGCAACCCCCATTTTCCGGGGAAAGCGATCACGACGAGAATGTTGCTCGGCCATACATCCAGCCTCCGCGACGCAGGCTTCTATTATCCACCCCTCGGCCACGCTATCCGCGACCTCCTCGTTCCCGGCGGGAGATATTTCGATGAAGGTGCGCATTTTGCCGCCCCCGATCCTGCGGCCGACAAGTCGCCCGGGGCATTTTATACCTACTGCAATCTTGGCTACGCGATTCTTGGCGGCATTATCGAGCGCCTTGCCGGGAAGCGTTTCGACCTCTACATGAAGGAAACGATATTCGATCCGCTTGGCATCGACGGCGGCTTCAATCCCAACCTCCTGTCGGACGAAGGTTTCCGCAACCTTTCGCCTATCTACAGAAAATGTAAGCCAGAAAGCGAAACCTGGAACAGCGACGGACCCTGGTTCCCGCAGATCGACGATTACGGCGTGGCTAGACCCGCGCTTCCTGTGCGTGTGCCGGCGGGGCGGGGACATGCGCCCGCGCTCGAGGATTATAAAATCGGAGAGAATGGGGCGCTTTTCTCTCCCCAGGGTGGAATGCGCATCAGGGCGCGCGACATGGCGAAAATCGCCCAGCTCTTCATCGATGGGGGCAAGCTGGGTGAAGTCCGCGTCGCGCCCGAGGACTCCATAAAGGCCATGATGATGCCTGGTTGGCAGCGGAGGGATGGCGGCGTCAATTGTGAGGAAGAACATAGCCCTGTCTACGCCACTGGCATCGGGCTTATGAAACCGACAGGCCCAGGCGGCGGTCCGGCCTTGTGGGGACATCGCGGCAACGCCTATGGATTCCTCGGCGGAATGTTCATTGATAACCGAGGAAGGAATGGACATGTATACATGATTGGAGGAACGGGAGCGGATCCCGATTTCAACCGGGATCCGAAAAGCGGCTTGAGCGTCTGGGAAGACTCCCTGGGCGGCGCCATCGAGGAGGCTCTCAGTTCGACTTGAATCTTCTGCGTACCTGGAGTTGTTCCGGAGGCGCCTCGGAGATTTCCGCCATGCGTTTGACTCGCTTGTAGAGCAATTCCTGGGCGGATTCGGATTTTTCCCCCTTCTGGGCTTTTACCGATTTCCAGGAACCATCTGGAAGCATGCGATACGCATGTTCCGTATCCCGGAAATATATGTCGAAAATTTCCCTGCATGCGCGTTGGAGCTTTTCGTCGAGGACAGGAAACATCAATTCGACCCTGCGTTCAAGGTTTCTGGGCAGACAATCGGCGCTCGACAAATACAATTCTTCCATTCCGCCATTGCGGAAGTAATAGATCCTGGAATGTTCGAGATAGCGTCCGAGCACGCTCCTGACCTCAATTGTCTCCGAAAGGCCGGGAATGCCAGGGAGCAAGGTGCAGGCCCCCCGCACGTTCAGCCTTATCTTCACTCCCGCCCTCGATGCCTTGTAGAAAGCCTCGATGATGTCGGAATCGGCCAACGCGTTCAGCTTGGCCTCGATGAGACCCGGCGATTCTGCCGATGAGCGCTGTATTTCCCTGTCTATGAGCGCGAGGATCCTCTTTTTGAGATCGAAAGGCGCAACGGCGAGATGGGTGAGGGGCTGAATCGTGGAATAGCCGGTGAGCATGTTGAACAGCGCCGAAGCCTCCCTGCAGAGATCTTCGTTGGCGGTGAAAATCGAAAGATCGGAATATGTTTTCGCCGTTCTATCGTTGTAGTTGCCGGTGGAGAGGTGGAGGTATTTCTTGATGGAACCGTCTTTAGTCTTGCGGATCACCAGGGCCGCCTTGGCGTGAACTTTAAGCCGCGCTACGCCATAGGTTACGATCGCTCCAGCCTGTTCGAGGGTTGATGCCCATGAAATATTTCGTTCCTCGTCGAAGCGCGCTTTGAGTTCGACAACGACGGCGACTTGCTTCCGGTTGCGCGCCGCCCTTATCAAGGCCTTGACGACGGGCGAATCGCCCGATGTCCTGTACAGTGTCATCTTGATCGCCAGGACTGTGGGATCATCGGCGGCCTCGTCCAGGAAGCGCTGGATCACTTCGAACGACTCATAAGGAACATTGACCAGTCGGTCGTTACCCTCAATCTCATCCCAGACGCTCGCTCCCTCAGTGCCCGGAAGGACAATGGGAGGCCATGGCTTGTCACGAAGCCGAGCTCCCGCATCGCTGCTGGACCTTTCGCCAATTGAAGCCAATTCATAGAAACCCGCCAGATCGATAGGACCGCTCAGGCGGTAGGTATCGATTTCGCCCAGCCCTAGACCTTTCTGAAGCAGCGCGACGATCGATGGGGCTTTGCCGGAAATGTTCAGCCTGACAGGAGTGGAGTTTTGCCTTCCCGCCAGCACCTCTTCCATGGCGGTGAGGAAATCCTCCTGCCTGTTTTCATCCACTCCCGAATCCGCGTCCCTTGTCACCTTGAAGACCAGGGAGCCGTTCACCTTGTGGCCAGGAAAAAGCCGTGAGGCGAAGCTTAATATGAGATCCTCGATGAGGGAGAAGCGGAGGCCGTCCGGATCGTCATCATCTTGTTTCGGGAGAGGGATGAAGCGTCCGGAATTCTTTGGCACCTGGACGACCGCGTAGACTTTGTCGCCGTCTTCGGTCTCAAGTTCGAATGCGCAATGGATCTGCAGGTTCCCGGTAGAAGGAAACGCGTCATCCTCAATCCGCAAGGGAGTAATCAGGGGAAATACCTGTTCGTTGAAGTAAGCTTCCAGGTAACGCTTTTCAGCGGGATTCCAGCTCGCGGGCGATACGACTTCCAACCCGGCGGCAGCCAGCGCAGGGAGAACATCATCGATGAGACATCTATGCTGCCGTTCGGCCAGATCTCTGACGCGAGCGGACACCAATTCGAGAACGCGGCTGGGCGTCGAACCCGTGGAGTCGACAATGCGGTCGTCACGGATAATCGCGGCTTTGAGTCCTGCGACGCGCACCATGAAGAACTCGTCAAAATTGGAGGAAACGATCCCCAGGAATTTCAGGCGCTCCAGGGTTGGCCAGGATTCTTTCAATGCTTCCTGCAGCACCCGCGCGTTGAATTCGACCCAGGAAAGCTCGCGGTTAAGGAATGGATAATCGCTCATTACCGCCTCACAGTATCGTCGGGACGAGACCAAAAACGTCCTCGAAGAGATCACCCTTGTCGGCGAGTGAAAGCCTTTCCAGGGAGAAGTCGAGATTTTTGGCGGATCTGATAATGAACTTGTCGCTGTTCTTTTCGAACGAAGCGTCGACCACTCTTCCCGAATGATTCCTATCGAGGGCGTCGGCGACGCGGAGTATGGCGGAAAGCTTCATGACTATGATTCTGTCTTCCCTTGGGAGGGATATATAATTCACATGGGTGGGTGCGGGTAGACTGCGGCGGTGGTATCGGACGACATTGGATATGATATTGATATCGCTCCTGTTGAGTCCGAAAATTTCCGAGTTTGATACAATATATTCGCCGTGCCGGTGATGTCCCGAAGAACGGATGTAGGTTCCGATATCATGGAGGATGGCGGCCGTCTCGAGGAGCAGCCTTTCATGGTAGCCGAGTCCATGCTCGTTCGAAAGCGCGTCGAAAATGGCGAGACTCAGCCCGCTTACGCTTCGCGCGTGCATTTCATCGTAATGGTAACGCTTGCCCAAAGCCTGTGCTGAAGCGACAACCTGACGCTTCAGTTCTTCTTCGACCGCGGGGTCAAGACCCCGCACTTCCGCGAGAAGGAGGCCTTCCCTGATCGAGACGTTGGGGACAATGACGAGTTCCGCGCCTGTCCTGGCCAGGAAGAGCGACTCGATCGCCAGTCCCGGCGCGAGACCCTCAGCTTCGGTCCAAGGCAAATGGTAGGTGGCGATGCATTCTTCTATGGAAAGTTTGGAGATGGAATCCACAAATGAGATGAATTGGTCCCGCTCGAGCATGGAATAGGCGCCAAAATTTTTGCCGGAAATGCAATACGCCGCAAAGCGCGCGTCCGAACCGATCACGATGAAGGATTTTACCGATTCGAGAGGAATTTCCTCAGCCATGAGATCGCACGCCGTCTTTATATTGCTTTCGAGATATTCCTGGAGGTAATTCTTCGAGGCACCCGCCTCTCGCATCTGCTCATCCAGGCGGAGCGTTCCTATATGAAGGCTATGGCTGGACACCATCTTGCCGCGTCGGAGCAACATGATTTCCGTTGTACCCCCACCTACTTCCAGTATCATCGAGTTAGAACGGGAAAGCAGCTTCCGCTCATCTTGGAGGGCTTGCTGGACAGCGAGATACATGAGGTGGTTTTCTTCGATATCTTCGACGACTCTTATTTTGAAACCAGTTTGCAGGGTCACCCTGTCAACGAAGGTATCCTTGTTGGATGCTTCGCGGAGGGCGCTTGTTCCAATGACTTTGGCTTCATCGGGCGAAATACCATAGCCGTGAAGCAGCTCTCGGAACGATGCGAGCACCGCAATGCTTTCCCGGATGGCATCCCTGCCGATATTCCCCTGCGTGAATACATCCCGTCCAATCCTGCTGGGCTTGCCCGCCCGGTCAAGCACCTTGATGCCGCCCGACGCGTCGATCGAAGCAATAAGCAAACGTATTCCCGTTGAGCCTATTTCTATGGCGGCGACTGGATTCGCGGCAGAATCTGCCTTCGCGTCGTCTCCCTTCATCTGCCCATCTCCTTTGAAAATGATTCGAACATGATACCACAAATCCAGCGATTTACTACCGCTGATCGCGCCTTTACCAAAAAGCTTCTCGCGGTGTACACTTTCCACGAATGAAAACAGGGGGAAATTTTACGCTATCGCATTCGATGCGACGCCGGGCGTCGATTCTAATCCTTGCTGCCATCATCCTTTTGACGCTCGCGTCTTGTTCGCCTCGCATAGGCTGGGGCCTTGTGCTTTGGACGATAAAAGGGACCAGCGCCAAGGCGGGAAGCCTTGTTCCCGTCTACCTAAAATCCAATATCACTAAAGTTTTCGTGATCGGCATGGGAGATGGAACCAAGGAACGATTGGAAGTACCCCTCTGGCAGATTGAAATGTTCCGATCAAAGAGCGCGGCTGGAAAACGGGCAGCGGAGATGGCTGATTTGGCATCCCTCTATCTGATTGCCGCCCGCGATGGGCTTCCGGTCAGGGGTGCCCCCACGAATACGGCCAAGCGAGTGTACCGACTTAGGGAAAGCGAAATGGTGAAAGCCTTGAAGCGGGTCGATGGCGAGGCCGTCTATACAGGATCGGAGAAATTACCGGGCGACTGGTATGAAGTCCTGACCTTGGATGGCACGCGGGGCTATGTCTTCAGCTACACGATGCGCATGTTCGACGAAAACTCCGGCAATGCCCCGGACCAGAAAGCCGCGCAGACGGATTCCACCGCGGTCAACACTATTTTTTCGCGAACCTGGAGGCCTGCCTGGTATGCCTCGATGATCGACGAAGCGACGGTGGACTTGGATTATTTCTCTCTCCGGTTCGGACTATTCGGCGATGCCATCAACAAACAAGTGCGCGTGGAATTGCCGGCGATATCCAAGGTTTTCCAGTACTCCGCCATCTCGCAGGATGGCGATTGGACCGTGTTCGAATCGACCGATCTGAGGATAAAGTTTGAGAATGACAGCAGCCTGCTGGCCGAATGGGGTCCTACAGGCGAGGCGTTACCCGAGGATTCCGCCGGATGGAAGCCGGGCGATAATTTTATCCGCTTTATCGCCGTGGACAAGGATATCCGCGAGGCTATCCGATCCGAAGAAGCCAGACGCGCGGATGCGTCGAGACGTTTCTTTGCGTCTACCGCCGCGAATAGCAAAATGAAGGGAGACGGAACGGGAATCCTGAAGTTTTCATCTCCATCCGCAGGTACTCTGGAATTATGGCCAAGCGGTCTTTATTCATGGAAAGACACATTATTCCTGCCCGCTGGCTTTCCGCCTTCGGCTGATGACAGCGCGCCCGAGCAGAAAGGCACGATCACTTTTGGCCTAAGGCTTTCCGCTGATCTGGCAACCCTCTGGCAGGGAGGTTTTTCGCTTTACCCCGACTCGACCGGACAAAGATCGGATTATGTCTATCGGCTTGAAGCGAAAGGGCTCACGCTCGCGAAGGCAACGCTTGCGCCTCCAGGACAACCCCTTGCCGATATCGACAAAAAGCTGGGAATGGCGACCTTCAGCCTCCCCGGAAATCAGTAACTCACGGCGGAATTGAATGGCCTTCGTACAATTAAGCAACATAAGTGTGGCCTTTGGGGCCAGGGATCTCATCAAATCGGCGACCCTCACGCTGATGGAAGGCTCAAGGGCAGCCCTGGCCGGTCCAAATGGCGCGGGCAAATCCACCTTAATGAAGATAGCGGTCGGCCAATTCAAGGCCGATGCCGGCGAAATTGCGATAACCAAGGGCGCGAGGATAAGCTACCTTCCTCAAACCAATGTCGTCCTGGGCCGCGGCACGGTACTCGAGGAAGCGGAAACCGCCTTTTCCCACATCGCGGACATGATTGCCCATCAGGAAGATCTGGGACACAGGCTCCAGGCGAAAGATATTGATGACAGGCAGACAGGCCGTCTCCTCGAGGAGTTCGACGACATAGGGCGCGCGGTTGAGTCCTCAGGTTACTTCAGGAGGGCCGAGCGCATCGCCGAAGTGCTCAGGGGCCTGGGGTTTTCCGATCGCGATTTCCTGAAGAAAACCGGAGAGCTTTCAGGCGGTTGGCAGATGCGCCTCGCCCTCGCCAAGATCCTCCTTGAAGATCCGGATATAATGCTCCTCGACGAGCCAACGAACTACCTCGACCTTGAAGCCCGCACTTGGCTCGAGAATTTTCTCCACGATTACAGGGGCGGCGTACTTCTGGTCTCCCACGATCGCTATTTTTTGGATGTCACGATCACCGAAGTTTACGAGCTTTTTAATGGCAAGTTGTCCCGCTATCCCGGTACGTATTCGGGCTATGAAGATCGTCGCTCGAAGGAACTCGAGGCTATTTTCGAATCCTGGGAACGCCAGCAGGAAGAAATTCAGAAGATCGAAGACTTTGTCCGTCGATTCCGGTACAAGGAATCCAAGGCGGCCCAAGTTCAGAGCCGCATCAAGATGTTGGATAAAATCATTCCGATTGAAATACCGGAAGGGATGAAGCATATCCATTTCAAGTTCCCGCCGGCGCCCCGTTCGGGTAAGATTTCAGTGCGGATCGAGAACCTCGGCAAGTCCTATAGCGAGCTACGTGTCATCGATAAGCTGTCGCTCGAGATAGAACGCGGCCGAAAGATCGCTTTCGTCGGCCCGAATGGAGCGGGCAAATCGACGCTCATGCGCCTCATCGCCGGTACGGACCGGAATTTCGAAGGTACTATCACCCTGGGCGCCGGCATAGAGATCGGCTATTTCGCCCAGGATTCGGCTGAAAAGATGTCTTCGGAACGAACGGTTGAGGAGGAGGCGGAAACCGTCTGTCCCAACGAGCTCAATCCAAAGCTCCGGAATATGCTCGGCGCCTTCCTGTTCAGGGGCGATGATGTCGAAAAGCCTGTTTCGGTACTATCGGGCGGCGAGCGCTCGCGCCTCGCGCTTCTAAAGATGCTTCTCCATCCGGCAAATCTCCTCATCCTGGACGAGCCTACCAACCATCTCGACCTTACGTCCAAGGATGTCCTGCTGGAAGCTCTGAGAAGTTTCGAGGGCACCGTTCTTTTCGTATCGCACGATCGAGGTTTCATCGCCGAACTCGCCGACATGGTCCTCGAACTCGAAGCGGGCACTACGCCCCGGCTTTATTACGGCGATTACGCCTACTATCTCGAGAAGAAAGCGGCGCTCGCGGCGGCCGCCGCCTCGCCCGCCCAGCCCCAGCCCGACCTCGCCAGAAGCGCGGCGGCTGCCGCCCCTCCGCAGCAGTCCGCATCCTGGGAAGACGAAAAAGCGAAAAAAGCCCGCTATCGCAAAATGAAAAAGCGCGAGGAGGAAATTCTCGGGAGGCTCATGGCGGTTTCCGCTGAAAAAAAAGCGCTGGAAAACGCTATGGCTCTTCCAGCCAATTATACGGATGGAATCAAAGTGAAAAAAATCCTCGCTTCAATCACCGAACTCGAAACCGAAGCTTCGGCGTTGAACGAGGAATGGTTAGAACTTGCCGACGAGTTGTCCGCGCTCGAATAAGAGAGGCTGAACCTTGATATAAAGCCGAGGTTGCATCGGTTTTGCGCTGTTTACTTCGTCGCGGATGAGGGAAGCTTCGCCATCACTTTTTCCGCCAATATCTTCCAGGTTTGTGGCAAGGTTGAACCCTCAGGAGCCGCGTATTTCTCCAGAACGGCGGTAAATCCCGCCCTGGCAGCCTCGTAATGACCCTGCTTATACTCTATGAAAGCCAATTCATACATGGCGGTCACGACAAGAGCTTGGTCGTTGGGGAATTTTTCCAGAAGCGCTTTATAGTAATATTGAGCGCCTTTCCAATCGTTGATATCGGATCGCTCCTGAGCCTTCTGGATTATTTCGGCCGAGCTGATATCCTCGGGAATGGGGGGGAGCTTCGTCGCGCAGGAAGTTGATAGGATCACCGCGAATAACATGGCGGCAATGGTAGCGCCTATCGCGCGGAATCTCTTAGCGCCCTTGGGATAAACTTGAAATTTGCTCTGCATAGGCTCCCCTTCCAGAATTCGATTATGCTATACTTCCGCGACCGGGGTCAACCATGAAGGTTTCTGCATGACCTCCGCGGAAGGTGTTCAATGATCGCCACTGTCATCAATGCGCTCGCCGTCATAGTAGGATCCATTATAGGCCTCATCCTTCGAAGAGGCATAAAGGAGCGCTATCAAAATATCATCTATGCCGCATCCGGAATCACTTCGCTCACGATTGGCATCCAGATGGTGCTGAAAACCACCCACCTGTTAGCCTTTGCGATTGCCCTCATCCTTGGTGGGCTCGCTGGCACAATGCTCGACATTGAAGGCGGCATAATGAGGCTGGGCGAGCGGCTCAAACAACGCTTTGACAAAAAGTCCGAAGGCTCCACCTTCGCGGCCGGTTTTCTCAACGCCTCGGTCCTCTATTGCGCGGGGGCGATGGCCATCGTCGGAGCGTTCAAGGCGGGCACGGAAGGCGACTATTCAATCCTACTAACAAAGAGCGTTCTCGATGGTTTCATGTCGATAATTTTTGCTGGAGCGATGGGGCCAGGCGTCATCTTTTCCGCTTTTTCCGTCCTTATCTACCAAGGAGCCCTCACCCTCCTTTCGGTATGGGTCAAACCGTATGTCACCAACATCATGCTCGCGGAACTCACCGGGATCGGAGGAGCCCTCGTTCTCATGATAGGCTTGGGTCTTCTCGACATAAAAAAATTGAAAACGGCCGACTTTCTGCCGGCACTCGTCGTGATTATCATGCTCGTACTTGTGTTTCCTTATGTACCGTTCCTATAATTGATTATGGCGATCGACAAGAGCCAGCGTTTCATCCACACAAAACAAATTGATGAGTCGGGAGCCTGGTACAGTCTCGACAACGCTGGTGTTATCATGCCCGCCGTCACCAATGAAATAAGCAGCGGTCTTTTCCGCGTAGAAGTAAGTCTCGACGAACCTGTTGACGAGATCCTCCTGAATCGCGCCCTTGCCGATGCAGCGAACCGTTTCCCTTATTTCAATGTAAACCTGAAGCGCGGATTCTTTTGGTACTATCTTGACCAATGCCACACGAGCCCTCAGGCTTTCCCCGATGAAGGCAGCCCCTCCCAGCGCTGGAATATAAATAGGCGCGGAACGCGAATGTTCAGGGTGCGCTCATCGGGCAATCGAATCGCGGTGGAATTTTCCCATGCGCTGACCGATGGTACGGGAGGGATGTCCTTCATGAAAACCCTCATCGTCAGGTATTTCGCTTTGAAAGGGGTTGAGCCCGGCGCGACAATAGGCGAAGGGGAATATTCGGACATTTTTCCTATCGAAACACAGCCCGATAAAGAAGAATATGAAGATGGCTATCAGAAACATTTTCCTGGGAAATTCCCCATACCGGAGCCGAATCCCCGGGCCTGGCATATGCGCGCGCCTCGTTTGCCTCCTGGCCAATATAGGGTCATAACCGCTCGCCTCGATCTCCCCGCGGTTCTCGACGAGGCAAAAAAAAGGAATGTGAGCATCACTGAGTTGTTGGGTGCCGTTTATCTCGATGCTCTGCAGAGTCTATGGTTTTCCGAGTCCAAAAAGCCAAAAAACCATTTCATCAGCGTCGAAATACCCGTCAATCTGAGGCAATTCTTCAAAACCAAGACAAACAGGAATTTCTCCCTTTTCATACTTTTGCGCGAGAATATGCAGCTGGGCGCCCGCGGTTTCGACGAACTGGTAAAGCGCGCCCACTACCAAATGAGGCTCGAGAACGATCCGCGCTCCATCGCCCGCCAAATTGCGCGCAACGCCGGGGGAACGAGGAATCTCCTCGTGAGGGCGGTTCCTCTCTTTATGAAGGATGTGGCTGCGCGAATCCTTTTCGCGAAACTTGGCGAAACAATGCTGAGCGGTTTCATATCCAATCTTGGCACGCTGCGTTTGCCGCCCGGCATCGTGCCGCATCTCCGAAGCGTCGCTTTTATTCCAGCGCCGAGCACAACTACATTGACCAATGCGTCGGTCATCTCCTGGAAGGATGATCTTATCATTGCCTTTGGAAGCTTGACACATTCGCGCGAGCTCGAACGGCTGTTTTTCCGCCGTCTCCGAAGCCTGAATCTTGCGGTAAGCGTCCGTTGCCGCGATGATGAGGAGTAAACTATGCCCTACTGCCCTGATTGCGGCGTTGAAATCGGAAATGCCCCAGTCTGCCCACTTTGCGGTGCCAGGAACCCTCGATCTCAAGCCGCGGCTGAATCCAATTGCCCCGACGTGAATGAATCCAACCACCCGTCCCAGCGGCAAGGATTTCTCGGTAAGGCGGCGGAAGCTGAATCCCTCACGGTCTTCGAAAAGCGGAAAATCGCTTGGGAAGTGCTGTCCGTTGCCTTTTCCATCGCCATTGTCGCTCTTTCGCTGATCAATATTCTCGTGGCGGGTAAGCTGTCCTGGTCCCTTTACCCCGTTTCAGCTTTCTTTTTCGTATGGGTTCTGGCAACCGCCATCCTCATCATGGGAGAAACATCCCGCCTACGCTATGTTTTAGCCATTCTCGACGTGCCTATCTTTCTCCTCGCGCTCGGGCTTTTTACGGGAGACCTGTCCTGGGCTTGGCGCCTAGCGGTACCGATCTCCCTTTTTTCGGAAATCGTCATCGCCGGCGTCGCCCTTTCAGTGAAAAGCGCCAAACGGCAAGGCCTCAACATACTCGCTTACATCCTCGTCGGCGCGGCTCTCATCTGTCTTGGCGTAGAGACCTTCGTCGATCTTTTCGCTTTTGGAAAGATCAGCTTGGGCTGGTCGGCGATCACTGCCATAGCGCTCATCCCGATCGCGTGCTTTCTCATCTATTTACACTACCGCGTAGCTAAAACGACGAATCTGCACCGGCTCTTCAAGCTATAGCAGGCATTTCGGCAGCTTCGCCTCGCCTTCGGGGCAGGACGCGGCAACCTCCGCGCGAACGCCTCGGAAAAGCCCGCCAGCCACTGCCACGGCCTCCGCAGCTGCCTCAAACTATTTCCGTCTATTGACATTTTTTGCAGTTTTCTGTAATGTATTGTCAACACGACGCAGGGTAGAGCAGTTGGCAGCTCGTCGGGCTCATAACCCGGAGGTCACAGGTTCGAGTCCTGTC
>Ga0172379_10003550_pt1 | contig 24592 bp, 18 predicted proteins | sample GrowelOW334metaG_FD_119756 | JGI IMG/M metagenome (GOLD analysis project Ga0172379, IMG submission 119756) | Groundwater microbial communities from an aquifer near a municipal landfill in Southern Ontario, Canada - Groundwater well OW334 metaG | ecosystem: Environmental > Aquatic > Deep...
ACCGCCTTTAATTCTGCGAACAATTTTACCTTGAATAATTTCACCCGTATCATGAGCGCGAACAACTTTTTCCCAAATTCTGAGAAAGTCTGCGCGTCTTTTGCTGAGAACAAGATTTCCTTCCTGATCTTCAACGCTTTCAAGTACAACTTCTATTTCTGCACCAACTCTGGGTGGTTCATCAACAGAGAATTCATCTTTAGGAATTTGCCCTTCAGATTTGAATCCGACATCTATAATTACTGTATCTTGTTGAATTCTAACAATAGTCCCTTTGATGATCTCGCCTTCTTTTACATCGCGAAATGAATCGCCATATAATTTAGAAAGTGCAGAGAATTCTTCTTGCGAATATTCATCTTCATAGAAGAATTTCTTCGCACTGTTGAATTCATCAAGGGTTGATTTTTTTTTCTTTTCGGACATTGAGCCTCCAAAAAAATAATTATCTGTTCTTACTTTCCAAGCCATCAAATGAAAATAAAAACAGTCCGCCAGAGGCGGATTAATTTGACATTATTAATTAACGATGGCTTCTAAACTTTTTATTTTTTCAAAATGATCTTCAATAACTTTTTTCAATTCTTCCATCACCCATTGCGGGGTTGATGTTGCACCGGTTATCCCAACAGTTTCAGCGCCGGTAAACCAGGAAAAATCCAATTCTTCTTTCGATTCCACAAAAAATGTTTTGGCATTTTCTTCTTTAGCGTTTGCAAAGAGAACTTTGCCATTACTACTTTTTTTCCCGGCAGTAAAGATAACTACATCATTTGAACCGGCAAACTCACGAAGCTTCTTTTCTCGCCCGGAAACTTGCCCGCAAATGGTATCTTTTGCGTGAAATTCAACAGCTTCGTCCTCAATTGTTCCGATTATAAGTTCTTTTACTTTTTCTTTTAAAGCAGAAGCAATTAAAGAAAACGTCTCTTTATCCATCGTGGTTTGTGAGAATAAAACAGTCGGTTTGGAAAAATTAACTTTTTCAAGCGCTTCAGATAAACTTAAAATAACAATGGCAGAATCTCTCGTAACTCCGCGTAAGCCGATAACTTCTGCATGATCTTTCTTTCCAAAGATCACTACCTGATAATTTTTATCAACGAACTTCTTTACTCTTTCTTGAACCTTTGTAACAACCGGACAGGTAGCGTCTACCAGTTCAATTCCAAAAGCAACCGCTTTTTTATACGTTGAAGGCGGTTCACCATGCGCGCGGATTAAAACTTTGCTGCCGCGCGGAATTTTTTCAAAATCATCAACTGTTATCGTCTCTAAACCAAGTTTTGCTAAACGGTTTACTTCCGCCGTATTGTGAATAACATCTCCCAGAGAATACAATTTGGAAGAAATCTTCAATTCTTTTTCGGCAAAATCAATCGCTCGAACTACACCCCAGCAAAATCCGGCAAATTTATCTATATTAACGATCATTCCATTCACCTAATCCAAAAACCATTTATAGGGTCAATCCTTTTTCTTCCACAACTTTACATATTTCTTCATAAATAAAATCCACTTGCTCTTCAATTGAAAGAGAGGATGTATCAACAACAATCGCATCTTTTGCTTTTATTAAGGGACTTTCTTTCCTGGTTGAGTCTATTTTATCGCGATTCAGTAAATTCTCTTTAACAATATTTTCGGGAATAAGATTCCCTTTTTCCTTCATTTCCTTTGTTCGTCTTTTCGTCCTCTCATCAATAGTAGCAGTTAGAAAAAATTTTACATCTGCGTTTGGAAAAACGACAGTTCCGATATCCCGTCCTTCCATTACTATTCCCCCTAAAGCGCCAATCTTTTTTTGTTTTTCGACTAAAATCTGGCGAATCTGTTTAATTTTGCTTATGTCGCTTACTTTGCTGTTAACTTCCAAACTCCGAATTTCTTCTGAAAGATCAACTTTATCGGCATACACTTTTGAAACACCATCGATATAAGTTAATTCAATGTCGGTATGTTTAAGCAGTTCAACAATTTCAGGTTCATTATCTGCGATATTATGTTTTAAAGCAAGGAAAGTAACTGCCCGGTACATAGCACCGGTATCCAAATAAAGGTACTTAAGCTTATTTGCCAAAAGTTTTGCAGTGGTGCTTTTTCCCGAACCGGCTGGTCCATCGATAGCGACAATTAATTTTTTAGACATCGTATGAAAAGTTAAGGAATTATCAAAATATTTACAATTAATCTAGGTGAAAAAGCGCCGGTTTAGTAAACTTCTTTGCCGCCAAGTTCAGTTTTTATAAAATTAAAGATTTTACTGTCAGGCAAATCTATTTTTTTTGATGAAACGCTCGATTCGCCTTCCATTTTGTGCTGTTTATCTTCTAACTCGATGAAATTGAAAGTTAATTTGGTACCGAATATTTCGTTCGCCTTTTGGGTAAAATAATCCTGGTGCTGGAGGAGTACTGTTTTACCAAAATCATCTTTTAAATGAACATTCAAAATTGTCTCATTAAGGCTAACCGGAGAAATTTGTCCCATTATTTTTCCAAAAAGTAACTTTTTCTCTTTCGTTATAGCCGAAACGAATTGTTCCCAGTCCTTTTCTACAGATTCAAAATTGAAAAGAGTATTCTCTTCTTCCGAATTAATTTTTTCAGTGGCTTTTTTTATAATCGGTTCGTTCCTGGTAGAAATGGGAGTGGCGGACGGTTCAGAAACTTTTGAGACAAGTTTGCTTTCAATTTTCTGTTTTGAAGGTTCTTCAATTGCCATCGTTTCGTTTTTTAAATGTTCGTCAGGAAAACTGGTTTGCAGTTCTGAAAATTTTCCTTCATTTACCATTCCGACTAATTGCGAAATCGTTAATGTTGATTCCAAACCGATAATGAAGCATAACGCCATTTCAATTTTTAATTTATAGTTTACAGCATAACGAAGTTCAGAAGAAGTCTTTGTTAGGAAGCTGATGATCCTGATCAAATCATTTTCTGTAAACGTATTTTGGTTTGATTTATACAGTTCTTTATAAACTTCGGCGGTTTCAATAAGAGCAGTTGTCCCGGAAATTTGCACAGTCAAAATATTCCTGAAATGCTCAATTAATCCTTCCAGAAAATCTGTAAAGCTCCATCCGTTTTGATAAATTTTTTCAGCAACGGTAAAAGCAGTTTGATAATTTTTTGATTTGATCGCATCCGAAACCAAAAAGTACAATTCATCATCAATAAAGTTGAGAATTTTTATAACCGTTTCGTATTCAACTTTTTCTCCACAAAAAGCAACTACTTGATCAAAAAAACTTTCGGCGTCACGCAAACCGCCGTCAGATTTTTTCGCGATCAACGTCAGCGTTTTATCATCGATCGATATTTTTTGATCGATAGCGATTTTGCTTAACAAAGCTTTAATTGTATTTATGTCAATTCTTCTAAAATCATATCGCTGGCAGCGGGAAATAATAGTGATCGGTACGCGGTGTATATCTGTGGTTGCAAAAATAAAAATAGTATGAGAAGGTGGTTCTTCCAGCGTTTTCAACAGAGCGTTGAATGATTCCTTTGTAAGCATGTGAACTTCATCTATCACATAAACTTTATACTTCCCTTTTGTCGGAGAATATTTAACAGAATCGCGGAGTGTGCGAATGTCATCTATTCCACGGTTCGAAGCCGCATCAATTTCAATTATATCCATCGATTGTGTTGACTGAATGGATCTGCACATCTCACATTCGTTGCAAGGTTCGGCGTTTTTCGGGTTTTCACAATTTAAAGCTTTGGCAAGAATACGTGCAGTCGTCGTTTTTCCAACTCCCCGCGGACCTGTGAATAAAAAAGCATGCGCAACCCGTCCGCTCTTTATTCCGTTCTTCAACGTGTTGGTGATATGCTCTTGCCCAACAACATCATCAAAAAGTTGCGGGCGGTATTTTCTTGCTGTTACAACAAATGACATGTGAATTCCTAATTCGTAATTTTTAATTCCTAATTAACAAAGATTTTTTCTGCTAAAAACTTAGTAAGTACTTCTAAATATTTTTTATCAGTTTCATCAAACGCATTCAATTGATAGCTATCTAAGTCCAGCACTCCAATAAGTTCATTCCCTTTTAAGATTGGGACAACGATTTCAGAGTTTGAGCCATCATCGCAAGCGATATGTCCGGGGAAAGCATTCACATCACGCACGATAATTGCTTCTTTTTTCAAAGCTGAAGTACCACAAACACCTTTGCCTACCTCAATTTTTGTGCACGCAACTTTTCCTTGAAACGGTCCGAGATAAAGTTTCTCACCGTCATAAAGATAGAATCCTACCCAGCTGATTTTTTCAAACGTTTGTTTTAGTGCAGCAGTAAAATTAGAAAGATTTGAAAGCAACAGATCATCTTTTGAAAGAAGAATTTTTATCTGCGGAATTAACACTGCATATTTTTCTTCATCATTTAAAGAGAAAGCTATTTTAAACTCTTCCGCCATTTATTTCTTTTCCTTTGAAATTATTTTTCCAGATTTTTGTACCTGCTTTTTTACAACTGCTGCTTTTTTCTTTACAATTGTTTTCTTAAAAACATACGGAAGCGCTTGCTCAATTTTTTCAATAGGAATAATGGTCAACCCGTCCTTCACTTTTGGCAGGATTTCTTTTAGATCTATTTCATTATCTTTAGGAATAAGCACTGTGGAAATATTACTCCGTTTTGCGGCAATAAGTTTTTCATTCAATCCGCCGATAGGTAAAACTTTTCCGCGCAATGTAATTTCGCCCGTCATTGCAACATCGGAAGAAGTTGGGTTGCCCGAAATTGCAGAAAGCATTGCCATCACCATTGTAATTCCGGCTGAAGGTCCATCCTTCGGAATAGCTCCTTCAGGTAAATGAATATGAATTTCTTTTCCTTTAAAAAACTGTTCCGGGATGCCGAGTTTTTTTGTGTTCGAACGGATATAACTTAATCCGGCTTGAGCCGATTCTTTCATCACGTTGCCAAGCTGTCCGGTAAGCGAAAGTCTTTCCTGTCCCGGCATGATAGTAACATCAACTTCTAAAATTTCGCCGCCGACACTTGTCCAGGCTAAGCCGGTAGTGCTTCCAATGCGGTTTTCTTTTTGAACGGTTTGCCGTTTAAATCTCGGAACTCCGAGAAACTCTTCGACTTTCTTTTCATCAATCTCAAGCGGTTTACTTTTTTTCTCTTTATGACCATTGCTTGAATTTCTCAAAACAATTTCTTTAGCGGCTTTTCTACAAAGTGAGGCTAATTCCCTTTCAAGATTTCTTACACCCGATTCTCTTGTGTATCCCGAAATAACTTTCCTAATTGCATCGTCGCCGATCTGTACATTTTTATCCTGAAGACCATGCGCTATTATCTGTTTTGGAAGAAGATGCCTTTTTGCAATTTCAAGTTTATCATATTCCAAATAACTCGGGAGTTCAATAATCTCCATTCTATCTTGAAGCGGAAGGGGAATTGAATACCGAATGTTTGCCGTAGTGATAAACATTACCTGGGAAAGATCATAATCAACTTCGAGATAATGATCTTGAAATGTGTGGTTCTGTTCGGGGTCGAGAACTTCCAACATCGCTGATGAAGGATCACCTCGAAAATCATTGCTGATCTTATCAATTTCATCGAGAAGAATTAAAGGATTTATTGTTCCAGCCCGTTTCATCGCGTGAATAATTTTTCCCGGCATCGAACCGATGTAGGTTTTTCTGTGCCCACGGATTTCTGCTTCATCACGAACGCCGCCAAGACTAATACGGACAAATTCTCTTCCTATGGCGCGAGCGATTGATTTACCGAGAGAAGTTTTTCCAACTCCCGGAGGTCCAACAAGACAAAGAATTTGTCCACGCATTTGCTTCACTAAATTAAGCACAGCGATATGTTCAATTATTCTTTCTTTCGGTTTTTCCAAACCAAAATGATCTTCATTTAAAATATTTTCGACGTGCTTTATGTCTAAATGATCTTCCGATTTTTTGTACCAGGGGACATCGATCAGCCAATCCAGGTAATTTCTTATTACCGTAAACTCGGGAGACATCTGCGGAATTTTTTGCAGCTTGTTCAGTTCTTCTATCGCCGTGTCATTTGCGAGTTTCGGCATTTTAGCTTTTTTGATTTTGTCGCGGAGTTTGCCGATCTCAGAATTGCTGTCATCCTCATCGCCTAATTCATCCTGAAGAATTTTAATTTGCTCCTGGATGATAAATTTTCTCTGCGTCTTCCCAATATTCTCCTGAACTTTCCCGTCAATCTCTTTTTCTATTTTTAGTATATCGATCTCTGAGTTGAGCAACTTTATCACTTCGTAAAATTGATCTTTAATTTCAGTTTGCACAAGAATTTTCTGTTTCACTTCGAGCGACTGATTAATATTTGCAGCCGCATAGAACAGCTTTCTATCGGGTTCTTCAATTGCTTCAAACGCATTGATTGCTTCAGACGGAATATTCCGGTTTATTTTTACATATTCTTTGAACAAGCCGGACATCTGGCGGACAAGCGCTTTCATTTCGTGGTCATTTTCAATTTTCGGAATGATCACTTCAATTCTCGCTTCAAAAAAATCTTTATTACCGGTAAACTCAATTATTTTCCCTTGTAGTAAACCATCAACTAAAATTTTCATCAATCCGTTCGGCAGTTTTAATATCTGCACGATGCGTGCTATCGTTCCTTCCTGATAAATATCTTCTTGCTGCGGATCTTCCAAGTTTGATTTTTTTTGGCTTGAAAGAAAAATAAATTTGTCCCGCTCAACCGCGGCATTAGCGGCACGGATAGACTGCTCCCTTCCAACAAGCACCGGGAAGATCATGTATGGGAAAATTACAATATCTCTTAGCGGTAAAACCGGAAGGATCTCTGGTAAATTATCAATTAATAGATTTTCGTCTTTAGGTAAATTTTCTATTTCAACGTTCACGTTCAAAAGTTCTCCTTTTTCTCAAATTTCGGACTGAAATATACCAAAAAATAGTGGAGAAGTAAGAATGATATTTCCCCCTTTCGCCGGGGAAAGCAATGGGACACAGATTTATTAAGATCAATTATGACTATTTATGATTTCAGAATTTTTATCTTAATTGATCTTAAAAAATCATAACTAATCTGCGTCCCATTGCGTTTGTACTTCCGGATGAATGTTATTCCCCTTTCTTTATCGTAAATTGTGAAGGCATTTTTTGATATTATTTGGAGTTTTTATGTTAAATGATCTAATTATGGTGGCAAAGGAAGCGGGAGAAATTATCCGCGAAGGATTTGGAAAGAACTTCTCAATTGAATTTAAAACTAACGAATCGAACTTAGTTACCGAGATTGATAAAAAATCGGAAAAACATATCATTGATTTTATCACAAAAAAATATCCAACCCATAGTTTACTTACGGAAGAATCCGGTGAGTTTGATCATCATTCGGAGTACGTCTGGGTTATCGATCCTCTTGACGGCACTTCAAACTTTGCGCATAGTTTGCCGATCTTTTCTGTCTCAATCGGCTTGCAAAAAAACGGTATTACCATTGCGGGAGTTGTTTACGATGTTATGCGAAACGAAATCTATTCCGCCGAATTTGGCAGCGGCGCTTATTGCAACGGTGTAAAAATTTCTGTTAACCAAAACGATAATTTGCGGAGAAGTTTTTTGGTTACCGGATTTCCCTACAACATTGAAGAAAATCCCGACAATGCGATTGAAATATTTATTGAAATGATCAAACGGACGCGTGCAGTGAGACGATTAGGTTCCGCGGCAATTGATTTTTGTTACCTGGCAAAAGGTGTGTTCGACGGCTTCTGGGAAGTCCACCTTCATCCCTGGGATATTTCCGCCGGGAAACTTATTGTTGAAGAAGCCGGCGGAGTAGTAACCAATTTTAACGGAGATAAAATTGATATTTTCTCAAAACAAATTTTAGCCTCCAACGGAAAGTTGCATGAACAACTAATTGGAGTTATAAAATCCATTCAAGAATAACTTTTAGAACTATTTCACCATGAGCATTTTTTTTGCCGCAAAAAATTTGTCTTTAACCTCAACGGTGTAAATATACATTCCGCTTGCCAAACGATTTCCGGCAAAATCTATTTCCTGTATCCCGGCGGCAAACTCATCATTTGCCAATCTTGCTACTCTCTGTCCGAGAACGTTAAAGACATCAACTTTTACCAATCCTTGCACCGGTAAATAGAAACGGATTTTTGTTGCCGGGTTGAACGGATTGGGATAATTTTGAAATACTACGTAAGAATCTAAGTCTATGTTACCAACTTCTTTTATTGGTCTCGGTGCCGTGAACGTAAACTTATCAATACCAAACTGAAGTGGATTAGGATAAGTAATAGTTAACGTATCCACATTGTAATACCTTGTTGACCAAAAAACTAATGCCCATGTTGCTGCCGCATTATTTTTATCTGAAGGAGATAAAGTTATTGGTGCATTCGCGTCATATGGAGAGTTTACTATAATTCCATACATCCTATCATTGGGATTCCAAATATAAAATGGATTTGCGTTTGATTCTTGCATACGGTCTTGGAACATGAAGTTTACCTGGATTTTCTTGTCCTTATTCCAAACTTCAAATGGAATTCTAACTAAAAACGGAGCACTCGATCCGGGATTTGGATTAAGCGGATGATTTGCAAGAGAAAAGGTGTCCTTTCCCGCAAAGAGAGTTGCCATCGAGCCACCGTTTTTTATGGTAAAAATTTTTCGTCCGTTGACAATAGAAGAATCCATGTTACCCGAAAAGTTCAACGTATAATCTTGTTTAAGTTCTTTAACATCGGCGGTACCAATACCAAAATTATCAATTGCCCTACTGCTCACCTTACCCGCAAAAATTGAATAGTTGGACATCACAAACGCTTTAGTTGAAGGTGCATCCCCTTCATAGAAGAAAGTAAGGGAACGATAATTACTTACGATGCTACTAAAATTAATTGGTTGCTCATAATTTACATCCGCTTCTATTCTTAATCCGTCAACTACGGGACCCGGAAGCTTACTCCCTTTGTTGGGAATATCGTTACGCGGAGGGAAAAGATCTTTTCCATTTACAATTGACTGATTTTCTAAAACGAGCGCATCCCTGGTTACATCTTTAACATTCCAATATTTTGCGCGTCGTGTTAAAAATTTAATTGACCGGGTATCATCAACGGTTAATGCTGATGAAGGTTTTAGTAAACTATCTGTGTCGCTTGTTTTTTTATTGGGTGAAGCGCCTACCCAATCCCCATCGTCATTAAGTAACTCGTCTCGTTCGGTGAAAAATACTTCGTATTTATCCCCGGTTAATTTAGTCGGGTCTTCTACAGTAATTTTTATATTTGATTCTTCACTTTCAGTAAAACGATCAACAACAACTTCATCACCGTAATCTGGTCCCGGATAATTTTCGTAGTACGTTACTTCAATAACTTTTACCAGACTTTCAGAAGTGGAGGAGGACGCGGAAGGATCTGAATTATAGATATATGCCGTTACCGCGAAATAATATTTTTTACCGATAAGCATATGAGAATTTTCAAAAGAGTCAAAATCAGTACTGAATGCTCTTTTTATCCCGGAATCTGAACCGGATTGTTCAACGCGGTCAACCCGTAAACGTGTAATCGGATCATTGTACGTTTGATGAATTTCAGTAACGCCGTCAACAATATCGTAAGTAGCTATTTTTTTTGCTCCTTCTTTTGTTATGGTGTTTGCCGAGAGTTGGTAAACATTGTATCCTTGAAATTTGTATCCTTCCTTGCTATAGTTTTCTATAGTATTATTTACGGCGAAATCTTCACCCCAGTCTAAACGTACTTTAGCAATCGTTCCTTTCACTTTTACAACGGGAATTGGAGTTTTTGGGGGTGAATAAAGTTTAAAATCTGAATTATAAAAATCTTGAACACTCCGCGCATAATCTTTTAATATTTTTACCGATTGAAGTCTATCCGTTCCCATAGCGGCAATTTCTGCAAAAATAATTTTCTGCGTATCTCCTACTGCCATCTGGAAAGGACCGGATGCTATTCCGCACCTTCTATCCCCTGGAACGTATCCACCGGGATAAACTCTCCCATCAAGCCAACCCTGTTGAGTTATCGGATCACCGGAGAGAGGAAACGTTGATGAGTCTCCAGTAAGCACATCTATAAATGGCTTTCCATTATATGGATGTTTCCCCCTCATTAAGTTATAAAACTGATCCGCTCCTTTTGAATTCTCTTGAATCGGATCGCCATCCTCCGGGGTAGATTTATATCCAGGATAAAATGCCGTCATAGGAAGATTATGATTTTCTGAAATGGAAGGTCCTTTTAAAAGTTTAAACCCGATAGCCGGAGGTGGAAATGGATAGTAAGAGTTATCTTTTTCGAATGCGTTATAATCAAATCCAAGACTCAAAGTGGTATCGCATCCAACAAAGTCATCCCCGGCATCGCCAATCTCCGTATCAGACCAAAGAGTTACGTAAGCATCTTTGAAAATTGTGGACGACTTATTAATCATCACATATTTTCTAAAAATCATATCGTTCAGGTAATTATCAGTAGAGTAAGACCAGGCGGTAACCTGTAATTCTACTCCAAGCGGAAGTGTTCCGTGCATATATTTTGTATTTGAAGAATCCAGATCATTTGCCACATACCAGATTGTTTGATCTGCGCCAGGAAATCCCGGGATGTCAATTGCCGGATCATAAACACCATTTGCGTTTCTATCTTCAAATGGAGCGCCGTCAACCGCGCGCCATTCTTTCCAGTCCTTTTCATATTGCGCTCTGATCTGTTCGGAAGTTATTTTTTCGTCAGCAATTTCAGAAGATAAATCTACATCCGGTCCGCCGGGATAAACATCACGCCGTACTCTGTAAATTCTAACGTTTTCTGCTTTGGGATTTTCAGCTATTCCTTCGGAAATTATCTTTCCCCCTTGAAGTCCGCTTCTGTAAGAGCTGCCGCCAACTCTAACTTGAGGATCATCTAAAACTTTAGCGCCCCATAAAAATCCAGTTTCAAAAACAGCCGTTCTCCAATTGCCTTTAGGGAAAAAGCATCCGGAATTACCATTCGGCGCATGGTCGGATATGCCATTATTAAAAAAATACGTTGAGATAGAATTGATATTCAGCTGGGTATAATTTGAATCCCCTAAAGTAGAAACCACCTTCTTTTGTTCATCGCCATTCGCCATTGAATTACATATAAATCCAGCACAAATTATGCAGAAGAAAACGAATCCTCTTTTAATCATAACAAACCCTCAAAAATAGTTTACAATAAAAATAATATATTTTTACTTCAAAACAACCATCTTCTTCATTTCATGGTTACTGCCTGCGGTTAATCTGTAGAAGTATATTCCGCTTGATAGCGATGATACATTGAATGTTGCACTGTGTGTTCCCGCTTCCAACCAATTATTTACAAGTTCTGCAACTTCATTTCCCAATACATCGTAAACTTTTAAAGTTGCAAAACTGCCGACTGCCAACTGCCAACTGATCTCTGTTACGGGATTAAATGGATTTGGATAATTCTGAAATAATTGAAACTCATTCGGCATCTTTAGGTTTTGTTCGTCAATAGCTGTAGCGCTATCCGGCATCGGGTGCGCTTGAAAAAATTCCCACATCAAATCATTGGCATTAATAACTTTAGAGGGTTCGTCCCCCGAAAGAGCGTTAACGCCACCAGGCCATGAATGTCCGCCATCGCGCGTCATATAAAAATGTATCTCAGAATTGTAATTGCAGTTACTCCACTTAACAAACAAATAATCCTGGTCGTTTTGAATCGTATCTTTTTTGAGGCAGCCGTTAATATTCATCCAGACGTTAAAAACAGAATCGAGTGGAGGATTGTAATGATCGCTAACACCGCTGCCAATTCCACCGGTGTAAGGAACATTGGTATCATTGAAAGAATGAAAATGAATGATAGGAACCGCGCGTGAAGCATTAACCGTAGTTTTAATTACCATTGTTGCGGCAACTGGTGCGATTGCAGAAATTTTATTTGAAAGATCGCTTGCAAGCCGGTAGCACATCATCCCGCCGTTTGAAATTCCCGTAGCGAAAATTCTTTTTTGATCGATGTTATATTCGGTAGAAAGTTTTTCGATGAGTGTATCAATGAAGCCAACATCATCACTGTTAGATGATTCAGCGGTTCCACAGCATCCTCCGGCATTCCAGGTTCTAATCCCGAGGACTTTAATTCCTTCCGGATAGACAACAATAAAATTTGCTTCATCGGATTTAATGCTTAGCAGAGATTGGTTCTCAATATTCACCGCGCTTCCGAATCCGCCGTGCAAAGCTAATATCAAGGAAGTTGGTTTTGTGTTAACATATCCAGGCGGAACATGAATAAGATATGTTCGAACAAGACCTTTATAATTAAGAGAATCATAAACAGAACTGTAAACACTTTTAATATGACATGATACGCTTGAAACCAAAAACGAACAAAAAATAATGGCAGCAATTAATTTTGTTCTCATGGCATCACCTAATAAGAATTAGTTTTTTCAATTCCGATTTATCGTCTACACTTAATTTATAAAAATATACTCCACTTGAAAGCAATGACGCATTGAACTCAACGTTGTAATTTCCTGCTTCAAGAAAATTATTTACAAGTTCCGCAACTTCATTCCCCAATACATCGTAGACTTTTAAAGTTGCAAAACTGCCGACTGCCAACTGCCAACTGATGACTGTACTCGGATTAAATGGGTTAGGATAATTTTGCTGTAACATAAACCTTTGTGGAATTTCTTGTTTATCATTTATTCCGGTTGGTCCGGAGGTTTTAAAAGTAACAACCGTATCATTCATTGCTACATTATTGATGCTTTTTAGATTTTTTAATTGAATAGAAAAAGTTGTACCGGTTGCAAGAGTTGGAACTGTTACAAGTATTTTGGAAATATCATTATTAACTCCCCACTGAATACTTGAAGGATTCCCAATTGAATTATCAAAAATAAAATTTTGGTTATCGACTGTTACCGTGGAATCAAGATATCGTGAAAAATCTATCAGAACCGATGTTGTATTCATCTGCTTTACTGAAACGACTGAAGGAGCCATCGTTGTTTCCCAAATTTCAGCAGCAAATTCGGGATGATCGATAAAAGGATTTCTATTTTTTTGGATTCCATAAATGGCATTGTTCCGGTCAATTTCTTTTTGACTTACCGTATCGCGAACACTCCAAGAATATAAAAGATTTGCATACCAGGGAAGTAAATCCGATTTATTCGTTCCTGCGCCTGTTGACCATCCTGCATCTTCAGTATAATACCGTACCGACATATACATTGAAGAACGGGCAAGATCACCTTTGTATGCATCAATTGGTTCGAACGCAGTTCCGCTATAACCGGGGGAGGTATTTGGCCCTAGTTTGCTTCCGTTGAGTGAAGTCCATGTTGGGCTGCTAACATTTCCGTAAGGCCAGTTACCTCTCATCCCATTAACTTTTCCGTCTGTTGGGAAAATATGAAATATATCTGAAACTGGTGGCGAAAGTTCATTAAACCAACTTTGCGGCCATGAATGCTCTTTATTATAGCAGTCTCCTTCACTACTATAATTCCCGCATTGCTTTGTAATAAAAGTAAATTCATATGGTGGAGTTCCTCCGGGAATATCGGAATACATATCCCAAACTTTGCCGTTTGGTTTTTTATCTGTGGATTGAAAGTATGTCCAGAGAGACGCATAGCTAACTACTGTATGACCTTTAATAATGTTATGCAGTGCTAACCGTAAAGCAGTGCCATATAATTTATATGCCATTTCGTAATAATCGTTTGTCCCCATTGTTTGTTGCGGATTGAAATTCTCGTTGTTTGACTTAACGGAAACAGCGCCGTTAGTTTCCGGTAATCCGGATTGCGCAATACTATTGCCTGAGAGAAAAACAATTATTAAAAGTATCCCCACATTTCGTAAAAGAGAACCGACACAAACTTTCATCAACGACACCTTTCTTAACAATATGCTAGCTATTAAATTTTGGAGGACAAATCTACTATATTTCTCTTGAATACGAAACTGCCTTTTCATCTGCTTACCTTCAAATGTATTTAGGATTATCAGAATTATGCAATCAAAGGTTTTACTTAATGCTAGAAGCTTTGTGTTAAAAGTGAATAATTGTTTATTATAGCAATCAAGATTATAAAAATTTTATTTGTCTCTAAAGTCTTACTTTTGGATTACTACTACACTAACAAGAACCATACACATTACCTATGCAAAAATATCTGGTGATTTTCTTTGTGCTTCTTATTGCAGCAAAATTTTCTAACGCACAATCTGCAAATAACAATTGGAAACCTTTGATAATAGACGCTACGCAGAGAATCTGGTATGATCGTTCTCAACTTGATACGGTCGACACTCCAACGTTTAATGTCTGGATTCTTGAAATGCATCGCCCCAATCTATCGCTTGAAGGGATCTCCGATAATATCATGCGTACAAAAACTCTTTATATGGTTGATTTGCAACGATATAAATATGGAATCAAAGAGGTGGTCTACTACGATCCCTCTAATCAAATAATAAAAAGTTTTAAATACGACACAAACAGTTTAACCGAAGATTATAAATTTATTTTCCCCATAACAGAAAATTCATTTATGCAAAAATTAATTGATGAGCTTCTCCGGATAAGAAAACTAAAGGAATCTGTTAAATAATTATGCCGCTTGAAAAAGATTTATTCGTAAAAGAATCCGGGATTCATGGTAAGGGAATTTTCACTTCAATTGCTATAAAAGCTGAAACTGAAATACTGGTCATCAAAGGGGAAGTTATTTCTGAGTCTGAGTGCGTCCGGCGTGAAGAAGATGAGAATAATGTTTATATTTTTTGGAACGGCGACAACTATATCGACGTCTCAAACACCGAAAAAATAAAATACATTAATCATAGTTGTTCATTTAACTGCGAAGTTCAAGACCGTGATGATGAATCACTTTGGCTTGTTGCCAGCAATGATATTAAAGCCGGCGAAGAATTGGTGATTGATTACGGGTATGATGAGATCTATGAATCGTGCACCTGCGATGTTTGCCTTATTGGCGAAGATGAAGAACAATAACTTCATCTTTACCAATAAAAGTTAGAACTTAATTTTCCAGATTTTTTTCGTCTGCTCTTTTAGCAGCCAACCGCGCTGACTTCCTATCCATATCCGTTAAGAATTTTTTTCTGATCCGGATTGCGGTTGGAGTGACTTCAACGTATTCATCATCAGTTATCCATTCTATCGCTTGTTCGAGCGTATGAATAAGCGGCGGTTCAAGACGTATTGCTTCATCTGCTCCGGAGGACCGCATATTTGAAAGTTGCTTTGTCTTCGTTACATTTACTCCCATATCATTACTACGGGAATTTTCTCCAACGACCATACCTTCATAAACCTTTGTCCCGGGCTCAATAAAAAAGACAGCCCGTTCCTGTAATTTCCACATTGCGTAGGCTGAGGCAATTCCTGCTTCCATAGCAACCAAAGCGCCGCGCTGCCGCTGCACAATATCACCTTTGTAAGGTTCGTAAGCATGAAAATTGTGATGAAGAATTCCGGTGCCTCGCGTGTCGTTTACAAATTCAGATCTGTACCCGATCAATCCGCGGGAAGGGACAAAAAATTCCAGGCGCGTATTTTGATTAAAGGTGAGCATGTTTTTCATTTCACCTTTTCTTTTTCCCATTTTCTCTATCACGGTTCCAACATACTCTTCAGGAACATCGATGATGACATGTTCAATCGGTTCCGAAAGTACATCCAGAATTCGTTTCATAATTACCTGCGGTTTGCTCACCTGTAATTCATAACTTTCACGGCGCATATTTTCAATTAGAATTGCAAGATGAAGTTCCCCTCTTCCGCTTACTTTAAAAACATCTGCGGAGTCAGTTATTTCAACACGAAGACTAACATTGATTTTTAATTCTTTTGCAAGCCGTTCAAAAAGATTTCTTGTGGTAACATACTTCCCATCAATTCCGGCGAAAGGAGAATTGTTCACGACGAAGTTCATCGTAATTCTCGGTTCTTCAATTGCAAGCGAAGGAAGTTTTTCCGGCAATTTTTTATCCGTTAAAGTATCGCTGATATTGATATCTTCAATTCCTGCAACAGCAACAATATCACCTGCTGAAGCTTCTTTCACTTCAACTCGCTTAATATTTTCATAGGCGTAAAGTTTGGAAATTTTTGCTTCACTTCTTTCATCTTCGTGTGTAATTAAAAGAACTTGATCACCTGCCGATACTTTTCCGTGATGAATTTTTCCAATTCCTATTCTGCCCAAATAATCGTTATAATCGATTGCCGAAATAAGCATCTGGAAAGGTAAATCCGGATTAGCTTCGGGGATAGGGGTTTTATCAATAATTAAATCAAGTAAAGGAGATAGATTTACGTTTTCATCTTCAAGATGAATTTTAGCAATTCCTTGTTTAGCAATTGCATAGACGTAAGGAAAGTCAAGTTGTTCGTCGGTCGCTCCGAGCGCAACAAAGAGATCAAAGATTTCATTCAGCACTTCGTTCGGGCGTGCGTCTTTTCTATCAATCTTATTTATCACAACGATGGGTTTAATTCCCAATTCTAATGATTTTTTCAGAACAAATTTTGTTTGCGGAAGCGGACCTTCAGCCGCATCAACTAAAAGAAGAACACCGTCAACCATTAATAACGTTCGTTCAACTTCACCGCCAAAGTCGGCATGCCCGGGAGTATCAATAATATTTATTTTATAATCTTTGTAAAAAACGCTTAAATTTTTTGCAAGAATCGTGATTCCTCTTTCCCGTTCAAGGTCGTTGGAATCCATAATTCTTTTTTCGACTTGTTGATTTTCTCTCCAAGCGCCGGTTTGTCTAAGAATAAAATCTACAAGCGTAGTTTTACCATGATCAACGTGAGCAATAATTGCAATGTTTCTTATTTTATCTAAGCTGAACAATATGTACCTCTTTTCTAAGTTATCAGTAATCAGTAATCAGTAATTTGAATGTTAATGTTGACAAGAAATTTTGATGAGATTAATCGGTGATTACTTATCCTATTTTCAATAAACTTTTTTTGCGTCTAACTTTTCCACACAAGTGAATATCTTTAATTATTTTTTCTTCTTCCCCTTTTCCATCACCCCTCAGCCATCTTCCATCATCCATCTAAAATCAACTATGCCGGATATTTAAAATATCTCCGTCTTTCACAATATATTCTTTTCCTTCTAGACGCCACGCACCGGCTTCTTTACATTTTGCAAATGATCCGTGTGCAAGATAATCTTCGTAGTGCACAACTTCCGCGCGTATAAACCGGTCATAAAAATCGGTGTGAATAACTCCTGCAGCATCTTGTGCAGTCATATTCTTTTTTATCGTCCAGGCTCTGCACTCATCTTCGCCTACGGTAAAGAACGATTGCAGCCCGAGCAATTCATAACTCGTTCTTAAAATACGGGTGAAGGCAGATTCATGAATACCAAAATCGGTTTTAAATATTTCGGCTTCTTCCTCTGAAAGCTGTGTCAATTCATACTCAAACTGTGCAAAAAACGGAATAACGAGAAGCGGATATTTAGAAAATTTCTGTTGAATACTTTTTATAAAGGTTTCAATGTCATCTTTTGCATTTTCATCAAAATTAATTCCGATAATCAACGGTTTTAATGTTAAAAACTGATACCCTGAGAGCAGTTTCCTTTCATTCTCATCTAACACCATTTCGCGTAATGGAAGTTCCTTTTCAACATGTCCCTGCATTTTTTTGAAAAGGGTCATCTCCTTTTGCAGTTGATCGTTCTTCAACTTTAAAATGTCTTTCGCTAATTTTTCAAGACGACTTTCTATTAACGCCATATCGGCAAAGAGAAATTCGGTTTCAAGGAATTCAATATCACGTGCAGTATTGATACTCCCTTCCGGATGGGGAACAGTTTCATTAGCGAATTGTCTTACAACATGAAGAAGCGCGTTGTTGTTTTTTACTTTATTCAGAAAATCCGAAGTGATTTTCACTTTGTTGTCATCGGAGACTTGCAACCCGGGGATATCAATCACTTCAAGTGTAGCAAACACTTCACTTTTGGGATTAAACAACGCAGTCAATTTATCTAATCGAACGTCCGGAACTTTTACAACAGCTCTGGCAATTTCAGATTTTTGTTGATGTCCCTCAGAACTTTTAACCGACAAAGCATTAAAAAGGGTTGTTTTACCTGAGTTCTGTAGACCAATTAACCCAATTTGCATGGGACCTCAAATAATTTATTAAAAATGGCGTGTAAATATACCTAATAAGCGACAGGGAAACAAAAAAGCTTCAATAGTTTTTCTGGTAGTCCACCGGAGGAAATAAAAAAAAAGATGGGAATAACCTCTTGACCCTTTATTTATTATAGTAAGTTTTTTATATTAAGGTCAATTAAGTAAAACAATGTTGGAGCGTGAAGATGCAATATCAAGGTTCATCAATTTTACGAGATACGATCACTATGGTTCTTGCCGGTGGACAGGGAGAGCGTCTCTATCCGTTAACTGCTTATCGCAGCAAGCCTTCTGTTCCTTTCGGCGGAAAATACCGTATAATTGATTTCACGCTAAATAACTGTCTGAACTCCGGACTTCGACGAATTTATGTCCTTATCCAATATAAATCAGACTCGCTTAGCCAACATTTATTTGAGGGATGGAGTATTTTTAATCCTGAACTCGGAGAGTTTATCTACACTTTACCGCCTCAACAAAAGATGAGCAATGATTGGTACCTTGGAACCGCAAACGCAATTCATCAAAATTTAAACTTGATCAGCACAGATAGGAAATGTAAATGGGTCTTAATCCTCAGCGGCGATCATATTTATAAAATGGATTATATGAAAATGTTGCAAAACCATGTGGATCAGAAAATTGATCTCTCCCTCTCTTGTATCGAGGTTCCGGTTGATGAAGCGCATCGTTTTGGAATTGTAGAAATTGATAGCGAAAATAATGTAACAAACTTTATAGAAAAACCGGAAAATCCTCCTGAAATTCCCGGCAAAAAAGGGTTTGCCTTTATTAACATGGCAAGTTACGTCTTTAATGCCAAGGTTTTAAAAGATGTGCTGCTCGAAATGCAGGAAAAGAAAATTAGGAATAACGATTTCGGCCAGGATGTTATTCCTTACATGATCAGAGCAGGATATAAAGTTGTCGCTTATCCGTTCGTAGATGAAAATAAAAAAAGTAAAACTTATTGGAAAGATATCGGGACTATCGACAGCTACTACGATTCCAGCATGGATTTAATTAGTGTTATCCCGGAATTTAATTTGTACGATTTTGATTGGCCGTTGAGAACATATCAGTATCAGTTCCCTCCTGCTAAAACATTATCGCACGAAGGAGAAAGAATCGGACGAACACTTAACTCAATGATCTGCGACGGGACGATTATTTCCGGAGGTTTGGTCGAACGTTCAATAATCGGGAACAACGTGCGTGTAAATAGCTATGCTTATGTTACTGATTCTATCATTATGAATAATTGCAAAATCGGGAGAAGAGCCCGTATCCGCCGCGCTATTATTGATAAAAATGTTCAAGTACCTGAAAGTTATGAAATTGGATTTGACCCGACCGAAGATAAAAAGAAATTTTTTGTCACCGAATCCGGTATCGTTGTCATCCCGAAAAATTACGTCTTTAAAGCGTAGCAAAGGATCAAGTCCCCTAATCAATGAATGAAGTTCTTGAAACAAAGTTAAATAATTTGCCGGCGCAGCCCGGTGTTTATCAATTTCTAAATGATAAAGGAACGGTGGTCTATGTAGGAAAGGCGAAAAATTTAAAAAACCGCGTCCGTTCATATTTTCATTCTTCGATTACTTCTGCAAAAACGCTTGCACTTGTTAGCAAAATAGCCGAGTTTGAACTCATTGTTACCGCGTCTGATGTGGAAGCCTTAATTCTGGAAAACAATCTCATTAAAAAATTCAAACCCCGCTATAACGTAAATCTTAAAGACGACAAAACATATCCTTTTATAAAAGTAACCAACGAACCGTTCCCTCAAATTTATGCTACGCGAAAAATTATCCGCGACGGTTCAAAATATTTTGGACCATACACCGACGTCAGGAATATGAAGGCTTCGCTTCGGGCAATAAATCAAATTTTTAAAATTAGAAGTTGTAAATATGCTATTACCCGTGAAGCAGTTGAAAAAAAGAAATTTAAAGTTTGTCTTGATTACCATATCAAGAAATGCGACGGTCCGTGTGAAGGATTGATTTCCGAATCTGCTTATAACGAAATGGTTTTAGAAGTTATAAAAATGTTGAAGGGCAAAACCGGCGACTTGCTGAAAGAACTGCGAAAAAAAATGGAGATGTTCGTTAAAGAACTTTCGTTTGAAAAAGCTGCCGAAATAAGAGACAAAATAAGACACCTCGAATCGTTGGCGGATAAACAAAAAGTTGTAAGCGATGATGTTCTTGACCGCGATGTAATAGCAATTGCCAATGAAGGAAAGGATGTCGCCGCTTCCATTCTGAATATTAGAGAGGGAAAAATAATAGGCAAAAAGGAATTCAGATTATCAGTTGAACGGGAAACTGAACCGGCAGAAATTTATTCAGCATTGATTAAGCAATACTATGCAAATGAGTTTGTGGATATCCCTAATGAACTTGTGCTTGAGATCGAGCCTGAAGATCTTGAAAGTATAAGCGAATGGCTCTCAAAAAAAGCTGAACATAAAGTAAAAATAACGATCCCGCAAAGAGAAAGTAAGCTTAAATCAATTCTAAAGATGAGTTCGGAAAATGCGCTTCTTCAATTAAAAGAGTGGCAGCTGCAAAGGATGAAAAAGGAAGGGAATGTTCCTTACACACTTGCCGCACTGCAAAGAGATTTGCACCTGAAGCATTTACCAAAAAAGATCGTCTGCTTTGACAACTCAAACCTGCAAGGAAGCGATGCCGTTGCAAGTATGGTTACGTTCGAGAACGGCAAACCGAAAAAAAGTGAGTACAAAAAATTTATTATTAAAACCGTTGTTGGACCCGATGATTTTGCAAGCATGCGCGAAATACTGACACGTCATTTTTCTAAATTACTTGAAACAACACAACCATTACCGGATTTAATAATGGTAGATGGAGGAAAAGGGCAATTGTCAAGCGCGGTTGATGCATTGCATGAATTAGGCTTTACTTCATTTCAGATTATCGGGTTGGCGAAACGGCTTGAAGAAGTTTTTCTGCCGGACGAAAGTGATGCGGTTATAATCCCCAAAACTTCATCCTCCTTAAAATTATTGCAACAGTTACGCGATGAAGCACACCGCTTTGCCATCACGTTTCATCGTCTGCGCAGAGATAAGCGAACTATAACCACCGAGCTTTTGGAAATAAAAGGAATTGGGAAATCTCTTGCAGATAAATTACTGATCGCCTTTGGCAGTGTTTCGGGAATAAAAAAAGTTTCTCAAGAAGAATTAGAAAAAGTTATCGGGAAGAAAAAAGCAGAGTTGGTTTTTTCTTATTTTTCGTCTGCGGAAGAAAATAATTAAGTAATAATTTTCTTTCTCTCTGTCTAAAAAATTTTTTAATAAAGCAAAGATTTTTCAATGAAAATATTTATCTCAAGTTTACTTATCTTATTGGCGTTCGCCGGGTGTAGTAAAAATGAAAAGGTAGCCCACTTTGATACCAAAGGGATCGACTATCTTATCTCGCAAGCGGCGGACGGGAATAAACTTGCAAACGATAGTCTTTCAAATTTATTCGACCTTACGCTTCCCGCCCAAACCGTGATAAATAAGATTGAAATTGACAGCATTAAAAATACTTCCGGGAAAACCTTTTACGGTGTTATTGTAGAATTTCCAAATCCCCTTTTCAACCGCTTTGCCGTTTATGATTCAAGCATGCAGTGTTACTTTATTGATAAATCACTTAACGGGTATCTTTCACTCACTTCGATTCATTCGGAGAAAAGAAACTATTTCCAGGTTTATGAACAGTTTACGTCAAAAGATGTTTTGTCTCTGAAAAGAAAAAATATGTACCTCGTTTCAGGCGATTCGGTAAATCTGGCGCTCCGGTTTTACACCCAGTACTTCTCCCCGGATGACCAACTCATTCAGGAAGTAGAAACCTTTACCGATGATTTTATTCAAACAAAGATCAGAAGTGAAAAAGGATTCTCACCTACACAGCTATGGGATACCTTTTCTTTTGACGAACATTCACGCAAATTCCGCAGCCAGAATAATTATTTCGAATCGTTTGTTCTGCAGCTAACCAAACAATTTGTAAGAAAACCGGAGAAACCGTTTTTTTATGATCAGTCTTCTGCATTGAAAAGCTTAGGAATAAAACACTCGGTCGACTCAGCACAAACGTATAATAATTACAAAAACAAGAAGGAGAAATATTCTCTCTATTTGCCTGAGGGATGGAAACCTGTCTCGGGAGTCGTTTTCAAGGATTTAATAAAAACTCAACTTGAAGGGACAAAATTTATTAACCTTAGTCTGGGGGCGTCTTTCGGGATCATCAAACTAAAAGAAAATAGTACGGCAGAAGAGTATTTTCCTTTCATCTTACAAAATAAAGTGAACGGGAATTATACGGTCCGGTTTTCCGAGAAAAATTTAATCAACAAGAATTACTATCTCTGTTTTGAAATTAGTTGTTATACGCTAAAATTTTTAATAGTCTTCCAGTGCCCCGAAACACTTTATGAAGGCAATAAACAGACATTTGAATCAATCATTAATTCATTCTGGATGGATTGTTAAATACACCAACCGGTAAGGAGATCTTTTTGAACTTATATTTGATGCGGCACGGTGAGGCTGAAAACATTAAAGCAGGACTCAGTGATTCTGAGAGACAATTAACTGCTACCGGGATATCTAACATTGAAAAAATGTTTCACATTTTCAATAAATCAATCTCCCAGTTTGATTTTCTTCTTTCATCACCGTTAATTCGCGCTGTACAGACTACACAACAGGTAAAAATTCTTTCGCAGAGCATACCGGAAATACTTATTGAGAATGTGCTTAAATCCGGAGAAGACATAAGAGAAATTATTCCTTTACTTAACGCTTTGAAAGGAAGAAACATTTTTATCTGTGGACATGAGCCGGAAATTTCCAGATTTTGCTCTCTCCTAATTTCGAAAAATTATTCCTCACTCCTTTTTAAACCGGGAGCATTTGCTAAAATTTCGTTCGAAGGGAAAGTGCGTGAGGCTGCCGGAACTTTACAATTTCTTTTTAACCCGATGCTTTTAAAATAAAAAACCGGATAATAAATTACACAAACTGAATACTTGCCGCTGCTTCCTTTCGGATCTGACGGGGTTGGGCAACAATTTGTTAACAATTATCCGGAAAAATTTCAAACACAAAATCTACAAAAATGTGCTAACTTCCAATTTTCTTTTGCGATTGCGGCGTATTTCTTTCCCAAAAGATTCCATCGAAAAATCCTTGAATGGCTGTTTCATTATCAGCCCCGGCTAGCCTTTTCTCCGCCAAACAACAATAAAATTTATCGGCTTCAATACCAACGTAATTTCTTTTTAATTTCTTTGCCGTTACTGATGTTGTTCCCGAACCGAGGAAAGGATCAAATACTACATCGCCTTCATTTGAACTTGCCAGAATGATCTTGGCTAAAAGTTTTTCGGGTTTTTGCGTTGGATGATCGGTATTTTCCGGCATCGACCAAAAAGGAATAGTTATATCTGTCCAAATATTTGAAGGAGACGTTAAACGGAAATTCCCCGATTCGCTTTCCGACCAATCCTTCGGTATTCCTTCCTCTTTGTAAGGTGCAAGCACCTTCCTCTTCGTCTTTACAGCGTCAAGATTAAAAGTATATTCAGCGGTTTTTGTACAGAACCAGATATCCTCCGAACAGTTTTTCCAATTTGCTTTTGCGCCTCTCCCCTTTTCCCGTTCCCACGTTATTCTGTTTTGAACATGAAAATATTTTTTTGCAATATTATAAAGACCGGGAGACGATTTCCAATCTCCGCACAAATAAATCGAAGCATTTTCTTTCATCAACCGGGGAAGTTTTGAAACCCAGCTATCAAGCCATACTTCATACTCTTCATCTTCCATTTGAGCAAATTTTAACTTGTTAAATTTTTTGTGAAGATTATACGGAGGATCAACAAAAATCAAATCACAAAAAGCATCCGGCAGCAAATCCAGAGCAGCAAACAGGTCTTGATGAATAGTTTTATTGAGAATTTGATCGAGAGAAACATTTTCATTTACATGAATTAATTCAGTTGCAAAGGAACGCATTTCCTCTTCCGTTAAATCAAGTGTTCTGTTGTATGGTGCTTTTTCTTTCTTCATGTAAATTTTAGATGTGAGATGATAATTGAGCCCTTGGGTAGTAAACAGTTTTCAGTCGTCAGTTATTAGTAAACAGTTCCGCAGAAGGCGAAATTCCTAATTCATAAACTGGCAAAGCCAGAACCAAAATTGATCTCAGAACAAGGATTAACGATTTTAGAAGTTAGAAGATTTTGTTACATCAAAAATCAAATATCGTTAATCGTTATTCT